>Ga0114933_10000196_pt1 | contig 73364 bp, 116 predicted proteins | sample 4SBtaG_FD_89691 | JGI IMG/M metagenome (GOLD analysis project Ga0114933, IMG submission 89691) | Deep subsurface microbial communities from Kolumbo volcano to uncover new lineages of life (NeLLi) - 4SBTROV12_W25 metaG | ecosystem: Environmental > Aquatic > Marine > Volcanic | place: Kolumbo...
ATTTAAACCATATAATATTAACAGATATCGTCATATTAAAGAGGCTTTTAAAGTAAAAACAGTGCCTCTTAGTAATAAAAAAATAACCTTGGTAGATTAATATGGGAGTAAACGACTCGGTAAATACTATTAAAGACAATCAAGATAGCAACGCCAATATTATAAGTATTTCGTTAGCGAATGTAAACATAGGAGAGGGTGCTGGAGGGTTTCCAAAATTAACTAAAAAAGAAGCCCCTCACTTATTACAAGAAGAAGTAAAAGGGACAGACGTGGGAGCTGCTTTACATATTTTAGATATAAATGGGGATGCCATTAGATCTACAAACAAGTTTTTTTTACAAGGATTTTCTTTTAATACCCGTGAAAAAACACAAGTAGTAGAAACCTTCGAAGGGTCTAGTCTATCTTTTTTTGGGGAGGCTGTTAAAATGTACAGCTTTCAAGGAGTAGCCGTGGATCATGGTGCTTCTGGGATCGTGGGAGGAGCTTCAGGAGCTTCCGGGTTTCATTTAAGTGCCCTAGTAAAATTATATAATGATGAGATGCGCGCGACTAAATTAGTAAACAATAATAATATAGCTGTTATGACAATTATGAATCATACTATTAAGGGGTACCCTGTGAATTTTTCGACAGGTTATAGCTCAGCCCAAGATAAAATCGGAACTTTTTCTATGCAATGGGTTGTAACAGACCACTCCTTAAGCTTACAGGGGGTTGTTACTGAAGGTAATTTAGAAGAACTTACAAAACCCTTAGCTAATAGTGAGGCGTTACAGTTAGCTATAAAAGAAATGGATGAAGTATTAACATCTATAAATAATGTCATCATGCTTAAAAATTATAAAGGTTTTGAGGATTCGCTGTCTACCTTTGAAGTATTTGACAAAACAATGTTTACTGATGTGTTTAATGACGCAATTGTAACTAACATTAAAGCTAGTATTAAAGAGAACTTAAATGCTTTAAAACCTGTAATGAAACACGGCATTAAAAGTTCCTACGGTCTTTTAGGGCCGATTATTCAGCTAGGTATAGGGACAGCAGAGAGTGCCGTAGAGGATTATTTTGCTGTTTTAATAAACGATATTGATAGGTTTGATTTCGATAGTGACGCTGGCATAGCCAGCCTTACTGCATTTAAAGGTAATCTTGGACGCCTACTTACAGTTAGAAGCAAATTAATAAATATGATGGCGAGGGTACTTTAGATGAAAACACTAAAAGAAAGAGAAATGGACCTCTTTAATCAATACCAAGCGGGAGACTTCCATGCTAAAAAAGAATTGATGGGATCTTTAAAACCAATTATCTATAGACAAGTGAATAGGTTTAAGGCCTCAGGCCTTCCTGCTATATCTTTAAAATTGGAAGGATTGCGCTTAGCGGAACATGCCATAGATACTTATGATCCAAGCAAGTCCCAACTAAATACACACGTGACTAATTATTTAAAAAAAATGAGTAGGTTTGTTACTAACTACCAAAATGTAGGGCATATACCAGAACCTAGAGCGCTAATGATAGGTAAGTATCAAACTGCTTTTGATAATTTAGGAGCTGACAAAGGAAGAGAACCTACTATTGATGAGTTGGCAGATCACTTACAAATTAATCCTATAGAAGTCGAGCGTCTTCAAATCGAACTCAGAAAAGATTTAGCTATTAAAGTAGAGGAAGCTGACGATGAGTCCTTAGGAGGTTTTTACTTTCATTCAAACTCGTTTGGGGAGGACCCTAAGTTAAAGCAGGCTATAGAGTTTGTTTACTATGATGCTAATTCAGTGGATAAAAAAATCTTAGAGTATACCTTCAAACTAAATAATAAACCCACATTAACAGATAAAGCTATAGAATTAAAATTAAGATTGTCCACTTTTGAATTAAAAAAACGTAAGACGCGTTTAGCTAAGGAAATAAAAGAACTTCTATAATGTCCATTAATATAAAAAATGTGATAGACATGATGGGAATGGGGGACTCTCTATCGGCTTTAGGCATATCCATTGACGATCCTTGTGATGCTTCTGGCCTGGTTCAAGCTATTTTTGATGAGACATCTGCTCTTGTTAAAGAGGTCGAAGAAAGTATTAATGCCATTTCAGCTAAAGCGGGTGCAGGAAATTTTATAGGCGTAGTTGTAAGTATTTTAGGAGATATGGCAGGCGCTGCTGTTGGCGGCTTAATGGACTACTTTGTTGCAGACATGCTTTTCGGAAATGTGTTTGGGTCTATAGCTTCTTTAATTACTCTTTTAATGACTGCTTTAAGAGGCGTTGAGCTTATTATATTATATTATGCAGCTACACATCTTTCTTTGATGCTGCATTACCGTAAAAAACTTGGGGGCCTCTTAATAAATGAGCTCTCCCTTTTATTAGATTTTATAGACGCTGTTAATAATGTCCTTGGAAATGATAATGCTTCTTGAACTGAAATAAGTGCGGCTTCTGAATATGTAAGGGCCGCGGAACTTCGAGTTGGTTTTGAGGTAGGGCGATATAATACCTCTAAAAGTATTAGTTTGAATAACATAAATAGAAGCATTGACTACATTGATTCTGCTAAAAATGCCTTATCTGGTGGGATTATGGAAGGTATAAAAAATGAGCTAAACAGCCTCCATGTTGAGTCTGGGTTAGGGCCTTTAAATGATTATGTTTATGTAGATACTTGGCAAGGAATGTCTATCCCAAACTTCTCTGGATTCCAGTCTTACTTTAAAGACTTAAAGGCTATAATAGCTGAAAAGTATGTGAGCAGTTTGCCGCCAGACGACCCTAATTATGAAGCAGACTCCTTAGCTAAAAAGCAGGCGCTGTTTGACTTTATTATGAAATTAATGCCCATGTTACCCAAGATCTTACAAGCACTTTTAATGACTAACATTGTAGAGCATGCCAGTGATACACTAATTGAAAAGCTCCCTATATTTATCGCTCTTAATAAAAAACAGCGTAAAAAGCTTAATAAAATGTTATCCCCACCAAACGCCGCAGAAGAAATAATGGATAGCTTAGAACCGGCACCACAACCTATATTTTTTACTGACCCTAAGACAAAAGACCTAACATATCAAACTGCGTTAACGGGTGTTAAGATAGCGGAAGCTGCTATCTTAATGTTTCCATCTTACTGGAATTTTTTAAACCAAACAAGCTTTTTAGCTGGGACTTTTTTAAGACCAGCGCTTGATAAATTGAAGAGCATTAGACAGGATATGGGTGAGTGAGTGAGTGGTGAAAATCCAGGAGCTGACTCTATTTGAAAAGTTCAAGGTAAAAAAATAGCATGGACTACTAAGCTTTCTGCCATTAAAGGCCATCTACAAGTATTAGCGGGTAATGACTCTCTTAGCCAGTCCTTGGGAATAAATTCGACACAAGTTGCCGAAGAGGCTGACGATGCTTTAGAGAAACTTGACATATTAAGAGAAGCCATCACAAGTAGGCACGTACATGCTGATAAGTCCCCCAGAACAATCCCGGGAGATACTGCTTTTAATATAGCACAAAAATATTTGATAATGCTTAGCAGTGGAAGTGTTTTTTCTTTGTTTGGTAAGAATACACATGTGGTGGGCGGTATTCAAGGAGCAAGAATAGCCCTAAAAGCTCAAATGCAAGAAGACCAAGACCTTATAAATATATGCACTTCTTTTACAAAAGAAGTGGAAGAAATGACCACTTTTCCAGCAATTAAAAAAGCATTTGATGATATGCTAAAATCCCTAGAGGGGTCTGTAGCTGGAGGTTTGCTAAGCGACCTACAAAATGGAGACTTATCTAATTTAGTATCTCAACTTCAAAATGTGGCAGCCCTAAGTGAGATGGCTAACTTGCTATTTTGTTTAGGAGAGTACACAACGGGAATTTTTGCAGACCCACAAGCCCTTGCTTTAGGAACTTTTATGGGCGTGGACCTTCAAGATAAAAAAGAATTAGCGCAATTTAAAAGCTGATGGGCTTCAAAAGAAGCAACAATAGATAACTTAAAGGACCAGCAAGCCGTCTTAGCAGATACTACTCAAATGGTAGAGTCTGCTATAGAAACTGCCTCTGGTTTAATGTCGTCAATGGAGACTGTATAAGGAGGCTTTATTATGAGTTTAATAGATATACAATTAGTAGATTTTTTAGAAGATAGCTCTTCTATTAGATTTCATTACCCTTTAGGAGGAAATGTTTCTGAAGGGACTAATAACTTGATTCAGATGTTAATAAAGCGTATATTGACTATAAGGGGAAGCAATGAGCTTGAGCCTACCGTAGGAAGTAATTTTTATGGATTGTTTGGTACTATCAATTACCAGGAGGCGGAATCTATAAAAGAGAATTTTCCTCTTTTATTATCGAGCTTAGTAGAAAATATAAAACAGGAACAAACAGAGGCAGAACAGGAGAACTCCAGATTAGAGCCTTCTGAAAAGCTTAAGGACCTTACAATGCAGTCTGTCGTATATGATGACCTTTTAAGTGGATGAATCATACAATTAAAAGTAGAGACAGAAGCAAATCAATTTTTTGTAGTAACTATTTAGAGAGTATAATATGGCCACAAATATAAAAAATTTCATTATAGAACAGTTAAAAAGCGCAAACCCTGCTATGGACACTCGCCCTGGAAGTGTTCTGCGTGACTTACTTGTTAATCCCCTAGCGCTCGTTTTAGAGGGATACCAGCAAGATCATAAAAGAATGTTGGAGAGGCAGACTGTATCAAATATCGGCAGCTTATCTGAGGATGAGCTCGATGCCGTAGCTTCAAATTTCTTAATATCTAGAAATAAAGGGACTAAATCTACAGGCTATGTTCGCCTTTACTTCTCTTCTCCAAAAGCTTTTACTATACCTAAAGGAGCGCGGTTTAAAACTGCGGACGGTATACTATTTGAAACAACTTATGCTTTTACAGTATCCCGATTACAGATGGAGCAGAATACACTAGATTATCCTAACTATGATACAGGCCAAGTGCCTGTGCAATCTGTTCTTGAGGGTGCAAATACAAACATCCCTGCTAATAGTTCTTTTACCTCAACAGGGAGTTTGCCCTCCTCTCCTATAAAAATAAATAATACCGGTGCTTTCTACGGCGGGATTGAGAAAGAAACAAACGATAAGTTATATAATAGGTTAGTAGATGCAGTAAATAATAAATCTTTAGCAGCCCCTACTGCCATTAAAAGCGGGATTAAGGACTTAATTTCAAGTGTGGTTGATGTGGACGTAATAGGAGCCGGGCACCCTTTAATGGTTAGGGATTTAACAAATTTAGCGGAAACTGTGGCTAATTATAAATCACACGATTTTACCTATACTTACTCTGGGCTACATAGCGGTGATTATGATAAAAAACATATGGCCCTAACTGGCCACTTTATTGACATAGATCCTACTGCCGATGTATCTTACCCAGAGGTTTCAGGGTGAAGTAAGGAGTTTTCTAATGACATGTATCAGGGGTTATATAATAAAACAGACCTGAGTTACGCAGAAGATTCGTCTAAAATTATTGTGCGGGAGTACTTTGAGGATTTACTGGATAATGAAGCCCCCCAGCAAGACCTGGCGTACTTAGCTACAAGCGGTGGGTGACAGTTTCATGACGGAGTTAATGGGAATAACCAGATGTTCTACTTAGATGAGATTTCAGTATCTAATAATAAATTGCGGCTTGGAAAAACCCTGGATCCAACGAGTGTGGACGCCACCTTACAAATACCTTTAGCCATGCTGTCAGGTATATATGATTTAGCAGGATCAGCTATCCAAGGAACTACGGAGGAGGCGATTAACCAGCTAGAGGATTTAATACAACCCAGCAACTTTAATAATACGAGTCCAATCTTCCACAAACAAATTGACCAACATCTTGGAGTTAAACTTCAATGCGAAATATCTACAACTGATGGAACTGAAAACGGGGAAATGTGTTATATAACGTTTTTAAGAAACTCTGAAAAATATTTGCCTCATGATGGGTATGGGTTGGGTTGGAGAAAGCAGCCGTCTTTCCTAATTAGGATAAATAACAATACACATACTTCAGAGGATATTGCCCAATTTGTTGAGGAGTATGGAGTGACGGAGGAAGTAGCTTTAGGGTTGGTAGGGCAACTTTCTAATAGCGTAAATAAAAAATATTGGAAGTATAATATATACTTGGTAGATAATGACATTTTACAAGAAGAGGTTTGAATAGGACACGACATGCTTTGGGATCAAACTAGCGGACGTAACCAGTTTTTGCAAGCAGCTAAAACTTGAATAGAGCCTAACGAAACCTATAATGTTAAAATGAAATTATTTCCGCAGCTAGCATTCCAATGCTGGATTTGGAATAATGGGGTAACTTTTGATGATACCACACATCAGGTCTTAGACCGAGGCCAAACCTACCCTCCATATGTTCCAGTTTCTGGTGATGTTAAAACATACACAAGTGGATTAGAAAGTCTCGATGCAAATAGAAGTCATTTTGGTATAGCCGTAGCGCAGACTAGAAACTATATATGATCTTTTGATGATTTAGTTATTAATTCCTTTGTTGAAACCTTTCCCATGCATTTATTTAGATTTAAAGTGGACAGTACATATTTTAATCCAGGGAAGGACGCCACTTTTAGCTATCATGGTGTAGGCTATGATCCTTTAGAGTATGCTATCGATAATAACACGGGCAATAGTAAGGTTAAGGTTGGAGTATATAACGAGGCTATGGGTGCTTGGCAAGACTTAGGATCGCATGAGTCTACGATCGATAGTGATCGCGCTACACAAAAAATTCAAAAGACTATTAGTCCTTTAGGTAATTATTTAGATTCTGAGGGGTTTGTTAACTTTGCTGCTACTCCTGCAAATTCTGGGCCAGGCTTTGAAGATAATGTGGAACACTCTTTACGTACCTACCATTGTGAAATAAATAATACAGCTATGGGAGGCATACATAGGGGCAATGCCGTAGATATCTATGTGCACGACCCTCAAAACACAGCCGTTGGAAGTGCCGTAATGACAATGGATAGCAGTGTTTTAAATGTATGGACTATGCCAGGCGTGTCAAGTTATATACAAGAAATATTGGAAGTAAGAGAATTTACATCCCAACTTTCTTTAGATAAGTCTACTTGGTCTCTGTCTTACTTAAGCGATGGAAATACTTACGGAGCGATGTCTCAGCCACAAATCACTTTTGATTTAGATAACATGTCGGGCACTATTATTGAAGTAGTTTATAGACATCTCACTTCTGGAACCTCTATTGCATCTTACTTAAGTAACCCTGATACTCGATACCCAGCAGCAGACCAAATGGTTAAAGTAATGCCCCCAGCTCGAATTAAAATTAATGGTTTAAAGTACGCAGGCGGTATAGATGAAGTAAATATGCGACAAGCTATAGCTACTTATTTTAATACTTTAGAAGATACCTCTTTTGATAAGTCTGATCTAGTAAATCTTTTGTATGCTAATGGGGCTTCTTTTGTAGATTTAGATATGCTTATTTTTATATATCAGTACAATACAGAAGGAGTTCAGCAAATTATACCAATGACTGCACAGACTTACAAGATACCAATAACTACAATAGCAAGGTTTTTTTGTAGTGAGGGAGACTTACTAGGAGTAGAGCGTGTTTAATCCTAAAACTACAGCAAACTTTGACGCGCTCTGAGACAAGCTAGGTACGTTTTATACTCTTGTAGAGCCAGAAAGTAAAAAAATTATTCAAGATTATTGGGAGGCCTTATTTAACGGTTTGGAGGGCCTGCATTATGATTTAGCACAAGCACATTTAGTACCCTACTTAGAGCATTCAAGAGGTTACTTGGAAGATGCTTTTCAAGACCGAACTGTAATATTTGAAGGGTCTGAAAAAAATTGTGAATCAACTTACTATATGTCTCCTATAGGATCCGGATATTCAACATCACCTGTTATAAGTGGAGCGTCCTACGAATATAAGGTTTCTTCTGTTTATAACTATGGATCCTCCATTGCCAGTCCTTCTTTTTTTGTAGGAAGCGCAGATACTATAAGTGGCCTTACTTCAAACCCAATACAGTTGGAGTGGCCTAGTGTTTCGGGAGTAAGTCACTACAACATTTATGGGCGTTCTCCTGGCTTAAAACCTGCTTTATTACATACTACTTCCGCCACTTCGTGAGTTGATAGTGGTATTGTCAGCCAGCCGCCCGAAGCTGATTATAAAGAAGAACACCCTATTTGGCCAGTTAAGGAGCATGCGGCAGTTAAAAACTTTATATATACGTTGACAGACACTGAACAATACTTGACTGTTCCTGTATTAAGTGGAATAAATACAGAACAAACCTTACTGGAAAATGTGGACTACGAAGTGAATGCAACTACTAGATTAAAGTTTTTAAACCCAATACATAAAACCTTTTTAAAAGTATGGGAAGGAAGGGAAGACGCATCACATACATCCTACCAAACTGGCTCTTCTACTAAGTTTATTATACAAGGACAGCAGGCACCTGATTTACAATTAGTTAGGGGTATAAAATATACCTTTGATTGTAGGGAGCTTTCTGAGACATTCACCATATATAGTGGTGTAGCAGATCCAATTAACACCGTCCTAGCTGATTCATCAGACAACTTATTCAGCTTTATTCCAGATAATACTACGCCATCTACAATTTACTATGGGAGTACGAGTTTAAGCGGGATGGGTGATTCTATCACAGTTGTTGATTCGTTGACAGATACTATACACATCGATGACTCACAAGTTTTGCTCTATAATGGGGCAGATTTTTTAATTCCCAGAGCTTATAAAATTTTACCTACTATCACAAATATATACTTAAAAGGTTTAGGGGCAAAAGATCCTAAAGAGGTAATAAACTCAGAAATGTATCCTCCTTTTTTAAGTGGGTGATCCACAGAAGAAATATCTTATGAAGACAGACGTAAACTTTATGGGGACCACTTAAAGAATTGGTGCTATGCAATGTCAGCCATATCAAACCAGCCCCCTGCTCTGCATAACCTAGAAAACCTATACTCACTAACAAAAGGATTTCCTTTTAGCTATCATCCTTGTATCGTAGAATCCCTAACCGTGAGTGGCGGCCTCTCGTATTTAAATACCTTGGGAGATGAGGGATTTGCAGATATCTGCTACGCAATAGATAGCCAAATGTCTCTAAATTACGGCGTAGGGGACCATATTGACAAATTTTCTATATTAGTGTCTGGAATTAATTTTTATGATAATGAAAAAAGCCCAGAAACTGTTAGTAGTATACTGGGTAGGGAGGGGGAAACATACGAGTTTGATGTGTATCCTAAGTGGATTACAGCTACTACTTTAGAGCTGCATCCGTACCCTTCTGACTCTTCACACTTTATACGACCTAACACCCTGAGCAGCTCACTAGTTGATGAAGCTTTGTCTAACGTGACTACAGAAGCGTCTGTATATATACCACCTGCGGAGGATATATAATGGCTGCCCCTATTTTACACATGCAGCAAAATAAGGAATATACAATAAACCAGTACCTCACGGATCATTTACTAATAATCGGGTCGGATGGGCTTGGGGGATCTGAAGACTTTACAAATGAGTTAGAGACAGGCCTTACTCATTATTATAAAACTACGGAAGGGGTAAAACATTTAGGCCTTACTAATTGATCGGCTGATGACTTATGCTTCTATACTGGAGCTTCTAAAACAGCAGAGTCAATTAAAGTATATAGGTATAAAACTACTTTCACGCCGACAGAAGCTCATGGCGCAACTGTTTTTTATAAGTGCATTTTACACCCCAATGAGGGAGGGCAAATCAATATACTAGAGGGTCCGGGCGATGTAATAAATAGCGAAGAAATCCATTATTTATTAGGCATTCAACAAACAAATAGAACTTATGGAATTCCGCATAGCAGTGAAATAGCAGAAAACTTTTTAGCAAATAACATACCTGCCGGACTTTCCCCTAAACTTTTTAATTTTGCACCTCAAGTATCAGCACAGGTAGGCGATTCTCGGTGGTATTCTCCTGCTACAGGAGATAATGAAATTTTACTTTCTGGCTTGATTGTTGACCCAGAAAACGATATATTAACATATAAGTGGTCACAAATTTTTCCAACAGAGGGAGCTTTAACTGGCTTAGAGTTGATGGGGGAGTTTGCGGATGATACCGCATTAGAAACCACTTTTACAATCCAGTCAGGAGAAACTCCTCCGGTAGACACAGCTTACACTTTTAAGCTTACAGTGAGTGATTCGAATAATAGTGTGTCAGACACAATCGACGTTCTAGTATCTGGATTAGATACCTTTGACTTATTCTCAGATACCGGGTTTGGTTTCTCAGATATAAACTTAACATTTGACTCTCTAGATAACTAGAGTAGGAGACTATATATGCCTAGTACATATACAACTTTATCTGGAACAAATACTCCATCTGAAATGGTTACAGCATGGAATAATAACTTCCCTCTTATAGCGCAAGATATATCAAGTCTTAAAGTTTTAACTTCAGCCGTCAGTGGAACTAGTGTAGGAACTACTAGTAGCCAAACACTTACTCAAAAAACGATGGTATCTGACGATATAGGCGCAACAGGAAACTTATTTACTTTATCACGTCTTGACTTAAGCAGCACTCAGGAGTTTATACGGGTACAGACTCGATGAGTAGACCCCACCAACAGTAGTAGTTCTTTAACAGGCCTTATTTCTGATATTATACCTGGAAGTGATGGTTACAGTACAATAGATGCTGGCGGTAAGGGGATATATAATCTCGTGATAAGTGGTGGAAATGGAATTAAAGCTACAGTATCAGAGCAAGAGCTGCATTTCAATATGGATGATAACATGGTTTTAAACGCATCGGGACAAAGTTTTTTATTTGGGGCTTCAGCAATAAAAAGTGGGTTTGATTTTGATGTTTCAGGAAGCGCTTTATATAGAGGAAGTCTAGTAATTTCAGATGACTCCACACCCGACAATCCTTTAGATAGCGCAACTTTAGATATAGGAGAGCTTGGTAAAGCACAAATTAACTTACGGTCTGGTAAAAATTCAACAGCTGACCATAGTATAATTAAATATTACAATAATGCTGCACATAAATGGACTCTAGGCAAGAACAACTCAGATGCCTTCTATTTAAAAAACGCCGATATAACCAATAATATATTTGAAGTAAATCACACAACAGGTAATATAGGCTTTTTTGGGCAACCTGATACTGCCAGTGCTTTTAAAATTACTGGAGCATCCAAGATCGTCGGGAACTTAGATGTAAGTGCGGATATTACTACTGGAACGTTTAAAGGCATTTTACATACTGACACAGTAACTACTGTCTCTATTACAGATGCTAATGTAACTTTAAATAAGTTGGCCGCCAACTCTGTAAGTAGTGCTAAGATTGTGGATGGCAATGTAACCACTGTAAAAATAGCGGACGACGCAGTAAATGCGTCAAAACTTAACAATGACATTGCGGGTGATGGAATTACTATAACAAACGGAGTTCTTACTCCTACTGTGGATAATAGCTCTATTGAAGTATCTAGTGGAAATTTACAAGTTAAGAGCGGGGGTATATTAGCAGCACACATAAATAGTCAGGCAGTAACTAAGGCAGAAATACATGCAAATATAGCTGGGGCCGGCCTAACAGGGGGTAATAACAGTGGTTTAAGTGTTGTCACAGATAATAGTAGTTTAGAGGTATCGGGAAATACAGTTGTAATTAAAGATCTTGGAGTACAAACTGGTCACCTTGCAAACGATGCCGTAACTAATAGCAAGATAGCAAATAATGCGGTCGATACTGAGCACATAACTACTAATGCCGTGGGCACTAGCGAGATTAAAGACGGTGCCGTAACTAATAGCAAGATAGCAAATAATGCGATAACAGGCGCTAAGATTGGAGGAAGTGCTGTTGGAGGTAGTGAACTTAGTGGTACTTTGTCCGGACCTCATAATTTTACGGGTAGTATTAGTTTTGCTAATGATTTAACTGTGGGCGGTGATACTCTATCTCCTAACGGCCAAGTACCTGTAGGTAGCGTTGTAGCCTGAGTAGGGGGCTGGCACGGAGTAAGCGGGTCTTTAGGCACAGCAGTGGGAGTACCTACAGGCTCTTGGAAGGAATGCAATGGGGGGACAGTAACTGACTCAGAAAGTTCCATGAATGGTAGTACTGTTCCTAATCTAAATGGAACAGGTGACACTAGCAGAATCTTTTTAAGAGGGACTAGCAGTAGTGTGGGCAGCACTGGAGGAAATACAACGCATGCGCACAGTTTAAGTGGATCTAGCAAAGGAGATGGAAATGGCAGCCCTCGCTGGGGGAAAACAACTAGTAGCGATGCTGATCATATACCTCCATATTTTCAAGTAAAATATATAATTAGGATCAAATAGGGGATAAACAATGAAAAGAATTAAGGTTCCATCGGGTAGTATACAAAAGTTAGAAACAGTTTTTGACGAACTTCAAACAAATGTCCAAGAAAATTTAGTAGGACACACAAACCTGTGATTAGAGTCTGGAGGTATTGACTTAAAAGTCATGAACTCTGTGATAGACAGCGCTTCCTCTGCTTTTAAAGTAGATCTTGCTACCACAGCTGAACACCCTACTAGGTTAACTATCAATAAGGGTACAGCTATTTTTCCCAATGGGGAGGTATCCACAATAAGCTCTAGCTATGACTTTGAGCCTACTTCTTTACAACCGGATTCTTACTACCTTATAGTGTGTAAACAGATAGAATTAGGAGCGTCTCCAATTCCTTCACAGACAGCTTTCTTGTTTGATACCTCAGGTAACACGCCCTACTCCACAAAAAATACAAAATTCACTAATAGTTTTGAAATCGCTACTTACTTAATAACAGATACCACTTATTCAGAACTCCCTATAGATGATAGAAGAATAAATGTGGCTATTGTAAAAACAGGGACTGTTGGACAAAGCTATCAATGAGCGACAGGGTGGGCAGGAACTGATGGCGAAGCTTCTGTAGAAGGGGTTATTGATTTAAGAGCCCACAACACTAGAAGAATAAATGAAAATATACTAGATGACTCTAAAATACTATTTAAGGATAGAGATTCTATAGGTGCTAATAAAATTCAAGGGGGCATAGAAGCCTCTGGAGCCATTATAGGTGGCACACTACAGTCCAACGGCAGTCTTTCTGTTTCTGGGGTTTCTACCCTTGAAGGGGCTTTGAATGTAATAGAAGACTCAACTGACCTATCAGTTACTTTTTCTGCACATGGGACAAATTATTTAAAACTAGCAAATTTAACATCTCCTAGAAGCTGCATTATAGCCACCGATTCTAATCCTTTTGCTGTGGCAATCAGCGGCCAATTATTGAGCGACGCTTCTTTTAATATAAGTGCAGCTGGTAAGACAGCTTTAGGGCCTGCAGCGGGCGCATCAAACGCTAGCCAAACTTTAGAAATTATAGACCAAGGACAGGATATAAATAGCGGTGTGAGGCTGTCTGCTTTAAGTTTAACAAATGCAAATGCCAAGAATACAGTTTTCGATATATATGCAGTAAACAACGATTCCGGAAGCGGGGCAGGTAAGCTAGTTATAGCTCCTATAGAGGAAGACCGCTTTACAGACTTTCAAAGCACGTCTGGGGTGTCCGTACTGCAAATTAATCCAACAAACAACCAGATAATAGTAGGTACCAATAATAGCAATATAGGAACATCCTCGGCTTTATATGTTAAAGGTAATACATACATAAGTGGGTCAATCGTATCTTTAGGCGCAAATTCCGTTTTTAGTAATAGTGAGTTTAATAGAAATGGAGCCGGGGATAACGCAATAACTATTAAAGGAAGCAGCTCTTTCGAACCTTATGCGACAGGAGAGGCAACAACTTTAAGTGTGGCTGCTGGGGTTCCAGTAAGCTTAGGCGATTCTTTAAACGTATCTAGTACATTGGATGTTACATCAGATAGTACATTTAGTGATATTTATATAAGTGGTGGCGTAAAAACATCACTAAATATTGATGGAGATCTATCTTCTACGGGACACACCACATCATCAGGTAATACTAATGTTTTAGGTGCATTAACCGTAAGTGGTAATACTACTTTAGGGGCTTCCGCTAGTAATTCTATATCCTTAATAGGCACAATAGATACTCTGAGCGCAAACCAAATTAGTGTAGCAGAGTACCTATATGCCCAAAATTCAGAAACACATTTAGGGGTTATAAAATGGAAAGGAGGCGCTAACGACACTACCAGAGTAGCAGGCGTATCGGCGGACGGTAGTATGACAATAGGGGATAATCAAAATAACACGATGCCTTCTGATAGTTTACGTGTCCATGATGAGAGCCACTCTATTCTTAGATTAACTAGCCCTTATGGGTCTTCTTTTATTTTTGGGGATGGTAGTTCTTCAGAAAATTTTAAATTAACCACTGCACCCGACTACTCCTATTTAAATATAGGAGCTAATATAAGTGGGACTGGTATACAGATTAATGCAAATAATGCAATTACTATGGAAAATGCTACAGTTGCCTCATTAGCAGTCACAGATTCGTTAGATATCCAAACATTGCTTACCGTACAAACTTTAAATGCGTCGGCAGCTTCTATAGGATCAGTAAATATAGATGGAAATTCTTTAGAAGTATTGGGGACTTTAACTGCTACGGACTCTGCGGCATTTATTGATGATTTACATGTTAGTGGTATTTCAACAGATGATGATGGTTCAAACTTAATTATTAGGGGTACATCTTCTGAAGAATTTAGAGTAGGTGTAGGTGGCTCGGTAGCTGCAGGTAAACTGGTTAAGCTAGTTGAAGATGGTTTTACGACACCGTCCTTTTTTAGAATATATGATTTTGGGCCCTCTCCAGATAAGAGCTCTAACATGGCTTACATTTCATTTAAGTGGAACTTTGATAATTTAAATATAGCTACAAATTTTGATGATGGAAATGGGCCAGACTTAAAAAAGGTACAAATTAATGGATCCTATGATGCTTTAGAAGACACCCTTATTTTTAGTGGATTATCCCAGGCAGCCGTTGCTGGAAAAAGTCTAAGGTTTTCTAGCGGAAATCAGTATGCTATTGACACTTATACTTCCGCTACAATCAGCGGCACGCCAGTCCATTATCTTACTTTAAATGAAGATATAGATACAAGCGCTGACGGTCCAAGCTCTAGTTCACCCCCTCGAATTATTGATACAAATTGTAGGGGCTATAAAATTAAAATAACAAAAACAGACAACGATGGTAATGCTACGCCAGAAAGGAATACTTATGACTTAGACAGTGACTATATCTACCACCCTACTTTTATAACCTCTTTACAGACAGGCGGTAAATACAGGTTTGAGTTAAAACCCTATAATAATGATACAGACGGTAATTGGGCAGCCATGAGTGCCTCTTCTTATGATCCGGATCATGATGGTAATGGAGCTCAGACTCCTATTGCTTATGGATTTCCTTTTGTAGCAGATTTACCCGCTTTAGGGGACCCAGGTACCTTAACCTTAGAAGGAACGGCCTTTGGCTTTAATATTAATATTGCTGGGTGGGAATCAGCTACAGACACAGATCAAACTGCTCATGAATGGGAAGTTATCTACGGTACAAGTTCTGGCATTAACTTTGCAGACTTTACAAATACCACACATATTACTACAGCTAACAGACTAATACCTATCAATGCTAATGTGCCTTCAAGATTCTATGTAAGCGCTAGACCCTTACAAAATAAAAATGTAGTTGGAACACCTATATCTGCTAACGTTATCGCTGGGGGAGGAGGTATCCCTCCTACAGATTCCTTATTAGCGGGACCTACGGATTTTAGCGTTATAGTGCACAGCGGTGTAATTACACAGTGCTACTCAGGCATGAATGCATATGATATTGAAACACAAGAAGTAGAGACAGGGGGTGCTAGTTTAATATTTAGTAATGGAACCCTTACTGGTAAAACAATTAGTTTCCCGTCGCTGGTAGGTGGATCTGACTTTCAAATCCTTAATAATTACTTGACAGAAGATAACGACCCGATTGGAACACAAAACCCCGCATCATAGGAGAATAGGCAATGCCAACTACTAATACAATTTTATTAGATACAGACTTAGATTCATTTGTGTCCACCTCTGCAGGGGGTGGCGCTATTTCAGGTGCCGTAGCAGATTTATGGACTATAGGCAGTAGTGAAGAAGCTCGTCTTATACAAAAAATAGAAAACTTACCCATAGACTACATAATTACTTCTTTTATAGTAACATGCTCCGCGCTTTCGGGGGGAACTGGTTTCATCAGAATTTATCAAAAAGATAGAGAGTCTGAAGCGGCTTATTTAGAAATTCCTGCTGCACAAACAAATGGTTATTCAGTTAACCCTAACTTAATTATTTCAGAGGCGCAAGGTGAGCGTACTATAATTATTGATGCATATGATCCCAGCGATTCCGCCCATAATACTGTGCAAATTACTGGAAAGACTTATATTATAGCAAAACCTTATATAGCCGGAACAGCTAATACAGCTACTAGCTCGTAAATTAATGTATGGCAACTTATGAAAGTAGATTAAATGTAAATGTTACAGGTAAGCCTATTTCAGGGGTACTGGGTGTTATTTATGATGCGGGCGAAAATAGAGTAGATGCGGACACCACTAATAAGTTAGGAGAGTACTCTTTTAAAAATTTAAATACAGGGCCTCATACTATAAAGTGGTTTGGACGAGGCTACACTGAAGCAGATTATATGACAGTTCATATAATCGATGAGTTAGACGCTAACGAGCTTCAAGACCTTACTTACACTACTACTCCCACATTATCCATAAGCGAAACGAGTGATGATAATTATACTAATTCAGCTGGAGAGCAAACAAGTGTAGCAGAACTTACTCTTTCTAATCTTATCCCTTCAACAGGTAATCTCCGTCAAATTGTAGTGGAATGAAAGCGGTCTGATAAAAATAGATTTGATAATTCTACCACTTTAATATATGACACATCACTTCCAAATATAAGCTCAACAGGCGCTGTAGGCACTTACGATTTATCGGTTATTATGTATAATACCGACAGTTCTAGTTATGATTTTAAAATTAAGTTTTTAAGTGATGTATCTCAACCAGCTAAAATAAATGGGAATGTTATAGAGATTACAGGCACGGCCTCTTTTAACGGTGTTCCAGACTTACAAGAAATGATAAGTGTTTCAGGTTTAGCAGCATCTAATGTTTCTGCTATGCATGGTAATAATAGTATGGGGAGCGAATTAATTAATAATGATGCCCAGGGAATACTAAACACAAACACAACTCCTTGATCAGAATTAAGTGCCCTAGGATCAGAACTTGTCCCTTCAAACAGTCCTTTTGTTGCATGAGGATCCGATAATTGGGATACTCTTAGCGAATCCAATGGAACCCATACTTTTAAAAGTAATGGTTCCGGATACTCATTAGCTGGAATAGATTTAAATTTTGGAAGTACTTTATCAGCAGAAAATAAACTTTTTAAGGTCTCTTTTACTATAAATGTTATATCTTTGGATACTGGCAATATTAGAGTGTACTTGGGATCAAGTAGCGGCGGATATACGGAAACATCCAGTACTAAATGGTTCGGTATCTCTGACATAGGAACTCCTGCTACTTACAGTGTATATATGAGTAAGGATTATTATCAGGGATTTGATCACGGCCTTTTAGAAATTTGTACCGCGACAGATACAACTACCGCTATTGGGGAATGAACCCTTAGTAATGTTTCTGTTAAGGAGGTGCCTTTAGGGGTCTATGGAAGTGACTTAATAACTAACGGCCATTTTAACACAAATACTGCGGGGTGGAATAGCTATGATAGTGGAACAGTTTCCCATGAAACCTCAACTACTTTTGTAGGATCAGGAGCTTTGCGTTGTACCAACGACGGCACTAATCGTTGAATGGGAATGCAGGTAAGTGAAATGTCTCTAGCTGCGGGAAAAATTTATAAACTGTCTGCAAAAGTATGAATACCAAATACTTTTACTCCTAATGTACATATACGTTTTATAGATGGAGGGACTTTGGCAAATGCATCGGATTCTTTCCTATATGCTAATTCTAACGTTACAGACGAATGACAAACTACAGAAACATACATTAAAACTGGAAGCGATACAAGCGGTAAATTTTATATATATGCGGCAACAAATCAGCCAGCAAACGGAGACTATATTATAGTAGATAATGTCTCTTTTAAAGAAGTTATACAAACTAACTTAGGCGCTAACATGATTAGTAACTCGTATTTTAACACTCCAACATTGGGTAGTGAATTAATTACTAATGGAGGCTTTACTGCTTGGACTGGTGATGACCCTGATGGTTGGGATGTCTCTACTGAATATACAGCCACAAAAATCACGCAGAATGGAAATGCTTGCAGGCTTTTATCAGACCCTAATGACCCAGCTTCGAGTACAGGTTTTATTGATATAGGGCAAGATATTTTAACAGCAGGGAAAACTTATAAAGTTTCAATAAATGTAACTGAAAATAATAGTGCTGCTGGGATGGACATAAGAATCCAAGATGATAATGTTACCTCTTCTTTCATTATTGCTGGTATTTCTACTGTAGGTGTGCATACAGCATATTTTACATCTGCTAATGGAGGTGATTTTAGGATAATAAGAGATACTTCTTCTCCTGATGGAATCGATATGACATTTACAGATGTTTCAGTTAAAGAAGTATTATCAGGTTCTATACTTGGTTGGTCAGGGAAAGAAGCCACATTAAGCTACGAAACCGTCGCCCCAATACAAGCACCGGGGAGCCTTAAATCTACAACACTTTCCAGCGGAAACTATGCATCTGGTGGCCCTTATCAAGATATAGGAATGACAACTCTTACCGCTTATAAGGTTAGTGGAAAGATGCGTTTGGTGTCCGGTTCAAGTAATGGAAAAGTTATGGTATTTTCAAGTCTATCTAATGGTACAAGTCAAAGTCTTGTATATAGCGATGAAGTCAACACTTTAACTGTCAATGGGTCTTCTGTGTATTTTTCCTTTATTTTTTATAACTATAACGGTAATCCTAGTATACAGTTTGCATGCGACGTCGCAGACGGCGTATTTTTGTTAGACGATATTTGAGTAGCAGAAGTTTTAGACAATCCTTTAGTATCGATAGGCAGTAACAATTCTTTTAATTTTACAAATAATGGATATTGGAATAGTTTGAGATACTTCATAAGTGGCACTGGAAATAAAAATTATAGAATTAGCTTAAAAGTGTCTGATTATAGTTCCGGAACTTTAAAGTTATATCAAGACACAAATCCAGATACTTTAATACCTTCTGCTAATATAACAGCAGATGGTGACTATAGTTTTTCATATTCGACTGTGGACTCTAATTTTTTAATACAGTTATCTACTGGGGATTTCATAGGAACTGTTTCTAACATATCGGTCAGAGAAGATTTAACTACCGATAATCCCTCTTATGTTAATACCAGTAGTCTAAATTTAGTTTGGGATTCTATAAACTCCTTTTCATCCTATCCACAAGATGTGGTAGATGCTACAGGAGTGACTCATACTTTAACCGAAGAGCAGGCTAATAGAGCGGGAACATATAATATTTACATGTTTATTGCTTCCGAGCAAGATAATCCTTCAAGTGAGTTTCCTGGAATATCTAGTTCAGAGGGCACATGACATAAAGTAGGAGAAACTTCAGACACTAATTATGAAGTTAATTGTCCTATTAATTCTGCTGTAGGTTTTTGGGTAGGATTTATGGATGATAGCAGACAAACATCTGTTACAACTACAGAGGCAGTATACTAATGGGTTATATTGGACTATTTAATATACAGCCAGATCCTGAAGTAGGTTCTTTTGGATCTGGAAATATTTATACATCACTTACTGAAATAAACAGTTTGTCATATGCCGACAGTATACATAAAATTATTGAACAGGCTCAAAAAGAAGGTAATTTTGTTGCTCCTATTGTGGTAGATAATTTAAACATTGTTGAAGACCAAACTTTTCAAGGCGCAGAGGGAGTCTGTATAGAGGCCAAAGTTTGAGGAGACTCTTTAGCACAAAATTCAAGTACGGAAGTAGCTGTTGCTGACATTACAGGTACTTTAAAATATAATGTATTTACTAAAGACGTATACCTTACTTCTGTCGGCATGAATTGATTAGATTACCTAGTACCTGGGAAGTCTGCCTTAACAATAGGGGGGCTGAGCGGCTCTTTCCCTGTCACAGAAGTTTTAAGTTCTAATGTGGCGATAGTTACCAAAGGGTCTAATTTGGCTCTTAATTTAGGTGTATATGAAACAGCCAGTTTTTCTGCAAATATGGTTTTTACTACTAATGAGTTTATAGGAGACTACCTATTAGATTCAGCAGGGACTTTATTTGAAATAACCGCAAATACTTTGAATACTTTAACTTTAAGTAATAGCTCTGGAGCATCCATAGCTTTAGGACCTTGATTAATTATAGATGATAATAATGTTATACAAGGAGTTTAAAGGTGTCTGCTATTTTAAATTATAAGGACTCCACTACTGGTGAGTTATATAAACCTTTAAACAATAATTACATTTCTAAAGGAGTTGATAAGTACGAGGTTAAAAAAAGGACTCTTCCTCATGTCGTAACTAAAAAAAGAATTGAAGGTGATTTAGATGGGTCGGATGGTAGACGTCATAAGATAGTTTGGCAAGAGTACAAAGGACTTACTAACTGAAGTGGGCAATCTCAAACTGGTAACAAAATAATATATAGTCATAAGGCTCCCGGCACCTATTTAGATTTGGAAATTACTTCTTTTGTGGATGACCATATAGTCAAGGAATATAAGGCGTATGATAGGTATGGGATGCGGCACATACAGGGCGAAAGCTTTACACTTTTAGGTGACTATAACTACCACAGACAAGGAAATTTCTTTTATCATAGGTCACCCGCTTTTCAAGGAAATGCTTACAGCTTTTATATAGAAAATCCTATATTAAAAATTAAGGACGCTGCTGGCGTAGTAACAACTCATTTGATAGACTATACTTTAGAAGGGACAGGAAATAAAACATTATTAACTTTGGATTTTAGATCAGTAGGAAGTTATGTTAAAACTGCCTTTGATAATAATTGTCAATGGGTGTCTGTGATGCATATTATCCGATCAGCCATTTCTTTAAATGAGCATGATTACACTACTGGGGATGTTTTAGATGATCAAAGGTCTACAGGGACCGATGATCGTTTAAATGAGCTGCCCTCCACAAACTATTATTATGCGACTAAAGGCAGGTTCTTACCTTTACTTGTATACCAGTTTATTTGAGAGTTTACTCCCTCAAAGTATGGGGCAGACTTAAGTACAGTACAAGGGAGACATAAAATAAATGGAATTTGGACAGCCTGATACGATCTAAGTGATTTTTATACAAATAAAGACTTGATAAATGCTGTGAAAGATAGTTATATTAAATCTACAGTATATAAAATGATGCCTATAATTCCTGGTATATTTAACGGGACAGAGGTTCAAATTAGGTACGATGATGATAAAGGTACAAGGCATACATCAAATATAAGTACTAATATAGGACAGCTTTAATGTCAATAATACTGCAGTACTTTAAAAAACGTAAATCTCCAAGCGGGGGATGAGTAGACTTAACAGCGGTTCAAAATAGTTTAGGCCCCTATGATTTTAAGTTTAGGGTGAGCAGTGGAAGTGGTGCATACGTTAACCCTTCTTTCAGCACAGTTTGGGCTACTTTATCGAGCGTTGGGGGGGAGCCTGTTTACTATGGAAGTTTTTATACAAACGCAGAGTGTACGCAATCTCTTTCAGGAGGTACATATAACCCTGTATGGGCAAAAGTAGTGGTTCCTATAAACTTTAGTGAGGGTTTTGAGGTAAATACTATATCGTTTCATTATACTTTTTTTAGTACAAATGAATCAAGTAGTCAAGTTTTTAGCTGTGATATAACGCCCCCAATACATACAACAGGCGTTTTAACAGTGTCTTCTGTTAGCGGTGGGTCAATTCCCGATGGGACTTGAACTGTTAAAAACGATCCTATAATATCTGCTATGCTGCAAGATGCTACTACCTCCCCTAAGGGAGTGTCTATGATTGTATGTAGAGGAGAAAATGATATATTACCTGACGAAGACGAGGTGACTAATGACGGAGGAGCTTTTATTGAAGCTTATTACCTATTTGGGGAAAATTATGGGTGTACATGAAATTATGATGACGACGGATCTTTACCGTCTGGATAAAACAATGGAGAATAAATAATGGCAACATTACCAGAAGGAACAAATATAATTAAAGTAAAGGCAGTAGACGCCGTAGGTAACTGAACTACAGTAGATGGTGTAAAATCACATACAATAAAAGTAGACACCGTAGCACCTGCAGCTACTAATGCTGCAGGAACTACATTTAATGCTTGAAGTAATGCCGACCCGGGAGATTCAACAGCAGTAATAGGCTATAACGCTCCACAATGTGAAATAGGTGGAAAAGTCGTTGCTCCTGGAAGTGGAAGCTGGCTTAGCAGCGCAAACGATGGTGACCTGTCTTTTAGCATATGAACAGTAGACTCTAATTTAAGTGGGACAGCTCCTAAAACCGACTCCTCTGGGTTAAAAGCTGTTGCTTCTTCTGCGGCGAGTCCTGCTACTGTAACTTTACATAATAGTTCAGGGGCCGAAATCAAAGTAACTAGATTAACAACTCCTGCGAAAAACGGCGGCGAATGAGGACAATTATCTAGTACGAATATAGGTGATCTGGAAAGCGACGTACCAGAATGCTCTGCAGCTTCTCCAAATTATATAGTAGTAAAGGGTGTGAAAGATAAGGCAGGTAATGTGTCCGGCGATTCTCCGCAGTTTCCAGTTTTACGAGATACCTCCGCCCAAGTATACGGAACTCCAAACTATCAAGTTAGCAACGACAGCACTAACTGATCAGCACCCTCAGGTTTATGAATTAATACTAATGATTTTGAAATTGCATGGAATGTTCAAGACCAGTACTCTGGACCTGAAAAAATTGATATAAGTTTTTGGTTCAATGCTACTAAAGAAGGGGAAGCAACGAACGCGAACGTTGTTGGGCTTAATGTGGGAGGCACCGCAGTCCAAACTATTACAGCAAGCACAAATACCAATGGTTTGGCCAATACTACAGCCATTCCTGATTCTCTAGACATTAGTAATGCTGGCATATCGCAGCTTTCTTTTAAGTATGCTTTAGAGGATGTTGCGGGTAACAGATCAACGTATTCTCAAAACATAGTTTTAAAGAAAGACACTGCAGCGCCAACCGTAACAAGTTTGTCTAATAATTTTTTATGAGTGCATTACTATACTGATATAAATGCTGATCCAGGCTCTTGATGGTCTAATGATGACACTCCTACAGTCAGTTTTATTCTAGAAGACCCGTCTTCTGGAGTAGTTCCAGAAGACATTAAATACGCATACTGTCCCGATGTGGGCAACTCTCCAGCATTTTTGGGAAATAATGGGGTCGAAATATCGCCTACTAAAAATGGATTTAATGGGAAGGTAGTACTATACAGCCTCTCAGGAATAAGTGGGGGCTCAGATATAGATACTTCAGGGGCTGTGCCTTCAGTGTATAAAGAGGGTACTCCTGACTCTGGTAACTATGATACTCTTGTATCTGGCAGTACTCCTGTTCAAAGGGTAAAGGTTGAATTTACAACTCCCGCGTATACAACCGCGTCTGGCCATAGTGCCTCTGATAACTTATGAGCTAATTTATGAATAGGATGGAGGGACGCTGCCGGTAATGCAGATTATCGTTGGGGGTGGATTGATATTGATTCTGCTGCAGATGTGCCTAGTATTGCAGCTTTTACGGACTCAGGGCAGGGCACAAGCATTAATGATGGCGATTGAACACAGGATACTACTCCTTACTTTGTACTAGGGGCTGAAAGCACTCCTGCTACAGCAATTTCAGGATTTTCGATTTACACAGAAGACCCCAACTCTACAGCAGGTTTAGTTCCAGATGAGGACATTGAAATTTATGCTACTAATAATTCAGGAAGCTGGGATGTGGCGACTGCTTCAGGCATCTACAACGACGAAAATAATGATGCTGTGTAATGGCTCAATTTCAAAATGGAATAAATACGCTAAAAGTTCGCATAGTAGATATATTTGGTAATGTGTCTAGGATGTATGGGAGCCTTGATCTTTTTGTAGACTCAGGCAATCCCGCAATTATGGGTTTTAATGCCACTTTTTTAAAAGAGAACTCTGCCCAAGTTAAGGTAGGGTTTTCTGCTATAAGTGATGCTTTTTCTGGACCATCTACTATTTGAAAAATTGAATTAAAAACTTTAGAGGATACTTTATTGTCTACTACAAGCATATTAACAGAGATAAAAGAAACTGTCTTAAATGTGAATGCAGCATATCCTCTTATTAAAGTAGTTGGAAGCTTCTTTGATGTTGCAGGCAACACCACAAGTATTGAGCGTATAATATCTAAATCTTCTTCTGTCCATTCAGGGCAGCAAGGTATCTCAGGCTTATAATGTCAATCTCCACAAACAGAATAATTTTTGATCACACTGTAGCAGGTAAAAAGTATGTGGTGAAAATCAAGCCCATTAGATCAGATGGGAGGAATACCTCATATACTGATTATGTCAAAGTAGTAAGCGGCGATATATCTCCTTTAAGTACTTTGACTTCCTTATCGTCCTCTTTTACAGGAGCAGAAACCGAGAATGCAGTCTCTGCCTCAATCAATAACTTTAATTACCCTTTAGAATATCTCAACACTCACTGACGTTTACAAAAAACCTCTGATAAAGTACAAATTAATTCCTTTTTAACGACTGCTGATATAGGTGTCGGAGACGCTGCTATACCTTATACGTCTTTAAGCGGAGTAAGCCAAGCAAGCTCCCAAGTACGAGCAATGGATTATATTTGAATGGATGACGAGTTGATTCAAATAACTTCTGTAGATGCATCACAGTGAGAAGTCACTAGAGGAGCTTTAAATACTGCAGCTTCTACCCATTTGGCTGATTCAGCTATTTATAAAGAGGTTCCACCCCATGCCTACAGTGTGCCGACTACAGTCAGCGATACCCTGACCGAAAGCTTTCAAACTACACCACAAGACACTTCTTTTATATATGCAAGATGGCAAAATAAATTTGGGTATTTATCGGAGTGGGAGTTAATACATAAAGGGACCGCCCCCAAATCAAACGCACAAAATTTAGCAGAGTCCTCATTAAACGAGTTTTCGACTCAAGTAGGAAATAACCTATTACAAAATTGGTCCTTTGAAAACGTAAAAGGAACAGGGGTTGACGCAAAGTCTTGGGATATAACACCTCCTACATATTCTAATGTATCTACCTTAAAGTCTTTTACATACTCTGGTTTAGGGCTGTCGTATGATTACTACTTGGGAGACCGTTTAGGGGCTTTTTCTGCCGGGATTACGGTTGGAGCTTCTGGAGAGTGGGGCGCCTTTACTCCGCATGAAAGTACCTTATCTACTTCTGTAGTGTTGCATCCTAATGTTACAAAATACAGCTTGCATTTTAGATCTGCTTATGGAATACTTCCTACAGATTTAAGCGCAGCCTATATAGGTAACCTGCCGCCTTTAAATAAAGCCCCTATTATAAAAGCATTGCTTTATGAATATACGGACATAGATGGCACTACACCGAACGGCACTATAGTACAGTCCTCGGATGCTTTTAAGCTAGCTAATATAAAAGGTAAGAGTTTCTCTGCCTCTTTTAGTAACTTTGATTCTTCTACTAAATCTTTTAGAATAGGATTCAGGCTGAGCGTATACAATAAAATCCCTATAACATTTACAGGTTCTATTCAGAATGGAGGGACTATAGGGGCCTCTGTAGGGAATATATGGGCATATTTAGATGCAGCAAGTTTGTGTACAGGCGAACTACGAGCAGGGTTAGGACCTTTTATATTAACAGAAGATCACCAAAGTGCCGCGGATATAGCTGAAAAATATATATGTAGAGGAAATGCAGAAGAGGGAGATATAGTTTGCTTTGATGAGCCTATTAATGGAAATCCCTCTGTTAGAGTAGCAAACAAGGAGGCCGCTGATGGCAGGCCTTTGATGTGTGTGTCAGAAAACTACTTTTTTAGTCTACAGGATGAAATGAGCAAGGCCCCTGAAAACTTTAACACTATAAATATAGGTTTAACAGGCAGGGTGCTCTGTAAAGTGCAAGGCCCCATACAGGTGAATGACCCCATAACTTTATTAGACAAGGGCATAGGAACTAAAGCTAATAAGGGCGACTACGTTTTAGGATACGCTATAACAAACCATTTAGAAGAGACAGCTGGAGCAGTATACCTACTAGTAAAATAATATGCCTACAAAAAATGTAAAACAAACTATATCTATAGTCCCTATAATTAAAGCGGATAAATTATCTGAACTTTCATGGGAAGGGTCAGATGAGTCTCTTTTATGGAGAATGCTTGACCCACTTATAACGAGTGTAAACTTGCTCGAATCGGATGTAAGTAACTTTCAAGGAGCTATAGATAAGCTAGAAGACTATACCTACATTAGTGGTTTAGACGCTGACTACCTATCAAAAACCAATACTATACTTTATACCCCTACATTAGATTATCACCCTGCAACAAAAAAATATGTTGACGATTCTTCTGGGGGCAGTGGGTCCTATACACTTCCTACAGCCAGTTCTTCTGTATTAGGGGGCATTAAGATAGGTGCAAATTTAAGCATAGACGGTTCAAGTGTTTTATCTTCCACAGATACTAATACAACATACTCAATACAAGACGGGGAGCTTTCTCAGAATAATTTAACTACTGCGTTAAAAGGTAATTATGATACTGCTTATACACACTCCCAAGCCTCTCATGCTCCATCTACCGCAGAAGCAAATGTACAATCAGATTGGAACTCTGCTAGTGGCGATTCACTAATACTTAATAAGCCGACGTTGCAAAAAGGATGGCACGGACATACGGATAGAGTTAAATTGCTGGTTACGGATTTTTTACCGTCTGATGCGTCTTCTACTTACAATTTAGGTGTGTACGACTACAGCTTAGCCCTCAATGCCTTAAAAGGAATGTCGACTTCCTTAGACTTCTATGGTTATAAGGAGATTCCAAGCGGGTATAAAGCTACAAGTCTTACTTTGTATGTCTATCATAAGTTTGCTTCAGACTCCACAGCAATTACTGTGTATGAGGGGTTCATAGACTCTAGTACTGCAGTATCAAAGGGAACCGCTAACGCTACTGGAAGTCTCGCTAATTTTACATTTACATTAGATTTTGTAGATTTTAATTCGACTGATACTAATCAAATAATGATACATATAGATCCTGCCTCAACATTTAGGTTATATGGTGGCTACATATCAATATCAGAGATTTAATGTTTAGGCTGGCAATATTATTGTTATTATTTTTAAGTTGTGAAAATACCATAACAAATACTGTCTACGAACCTATACATTTAGAAGAAATATTTGAAACTAATGAAACTATACAATGAAATATTGATATGCAATATGGGTATTTTATTAAATCTTACTCAGAGATAACACAGAGGGTAGACGGAGTATATGATTCTATTTGGTACCATACAAAATACTTTTTAGAAGACTCTTTACTATCAGAAGACTCTGTATTATATAGACATGGGTGGGGTAAGTTTTGGGAAGTAACAGAGTTTCAAGAAGTCGGATCTAAAGGATTCGCAATAGGGGAATCAGATTTTTATCCAATGGTTTTCTCTTTAGATGTATACTCATGGATATCAATAGGAGAATAATATGGCAACTTTAAATACGGGTCTCGGCACATCTGAGATAACAGAAACCAGTCTAAGAAACTTAATGGATCACTTGTATGTTAGCGAAGGGGATAGCCTACACGCAGATGGGTATGAACTTAATGAGAACGGAGAGCCGACGGACATTCAATCTGTAAATATTATGAAAGTTGCGGAGAATATGCGCAGTCAGATAGAAGCTCTTCGAACTGAGGTTGAATTACTACATGCTTTTATTGTAGATGCCTTTGGAGTAGACAGCACTAGTGCCACCTCTCAAGGAGCTACAGGAGCTACAGGTCCGACGGGAGCTACAGGAGCAGCAGGAAACTCCCATTTAAGCAGCTGGTCTCTTACGGATGCGGGACGGGGATCCCTCACTATAAGCGACGGGACAACTAGTTGAACTATTACTGGCGGGCGTTAAAATAAGTTTGATTTTTAGTTTGAAAATACTTATATTTAAGTATAAAGGCTTTTAACATATAACCGATAAAATAATAATGGCAAAAAAAGAAAATACTTTAGAGACTAAATTAGAGAAGCTTACCTTAGAAAATAAGGGGCGTGTTGCTCAAGTAGAGCAGTGGAACACTAATATAGTACAATTAAAAGAGGAAATAAATAAAGCAAAAGAGGCACATGATTATACTAGGGGGCAGATAGAGCTCCTAACTCAGATGATTAGTGAGGCTGGTGACAATCAATAATTTAAAGTATATTTTTAAAAAGTTACTATACTTTTTAAATTATGCTTTAGTAGTGTATATATTTTCTAAATTTACAAACGCTGATTCAGCTGAAATAAAAAAAATAAGAGCAAAAATTAAACAGCTTAGTGTAGAAAAAAAGCGTTTAGAAAGTAATCTACACACCTTAAAAAGTAAAAAGGAGTTAAAGAGCATTGAAAAAGAAATTGAAAGAATGGTTCCTAAAGAAAAGATTGCTCTTTTCTCTGATTTGCTTAGTAAGCTTTAATGTGGCGCAGGAATGGGCAGATGACTCTACTATTGTATTTACAAAGGTAGAGTTTGATGCTCTTTTAGTAAAAATGCAGGACTGTGTGTCTACAAAATACTATTGGGAATCCCTGTCTCTACAGCAAGACTCTTTAATAAATTTGCAAGACTCCCTTATAGCTCAGTATGAATATAAGGATAACTTAGTGGCACCTTTTTATAAACAAAAGTGGTTCCATAATTTAATGTTTACTTTAACAGGAATGGTAATAAAAGACAAAATAGAGGAAGCAATTAATGACTAGATTTTCTGTAAATATTGACCCAATATCCAATACTACAAATCTTTCTGTGCAGGTAAATGATCATAAATTAAAAAAAACACATATACTGGATAAGGCGGCTAGTTCTTTAACTTCTGCAAAAGCATATGCAGACCAGTTTATAATAGGGGTGAGGCGTCAGATGGGTGACGAGCAGTCTTCAAAACTGTCCCCCTCCGTTTCCAAACCGGAGTGCGTGGGTTCGATTCCTACCACCCCTGCAAACAAGGTAAATATATAATGATAAAAATATTAAAAATTATAATGGATTTAATACGGGTTTTTTTTAAAGGGAAGCCTCTTGTATCTCATACCCCCCTTAAGATACAAGATATTTCTAAAGAGCTTTCTTGACACCCAACACGTACTTGAAGTAAGCGCGCCTTATCAAGTATTAAAAAGATTGTAGTACATCAAAGCCTTACTTCGTATAAAAACTCTTCGCTTTCAGCTATAAATAGCTACCACATTAAGCCCGGAAAGCAAAACCATATAAGCCCTAATGGGGCTCCTCATATTTGCTATCACTTTGGAATAGACGGTGACGGCAACACATTTCAATTAAATAATTTAAGTAGTACAGTGTGGCATTGTAAGGGACAAAATACAGCCGGCATAGGTATCTTAATATTGGGGGACTTTGACGGCCCCTCTTACACTGGGAAAGACGTAGAGCCTACAGAAGCCCAACTTAAAAGCCTTGGAGCCCTTATTAATAATTTGCTTTCAAGGGAAAATTTAGCTATATCTAAACAAGACACTTACGGGCATGCTGATTTTGGTAAGGACAATTGTCCAGGTACTGTCGTAAGCAACTTTATAGACAAATTTAAAAACACTTAGAGGATAATAAAATGAATAAAATAGCATCTATGAATCTTGATGTAGTAGACTTTATCTTAAATGATGTAGAAAAACTGGCATCCGTAGTAAATGGTTTAACAGACAGCACAAAAACAGCACATATTCCCAGCTTTGAAGAGCAGCAGGATATGCCAGACAGAAATTTTGCTTTAATCTTATTAAGCAATCAGGCAGCCGACTTACATAAATTTGCTATGAACTCGGCTGATTTAGTAGAACTTAACTTAGCTTTCTTGTCTAATAATGTAGAGTCTCTTCCAGACGAAGTTATTAAGATTGCTGGGGCTAATTTAACTAAAGCCGCAAACGATTATAATGTGAGTATACCAGCAAACTTAGAAGAATTTTCTTCTAATGTATATGTCGATAACAGGCTTTTAACTACAGACATTAACGAGCTAAATTATGTAGTTAAGTGTGCGCAAGAGGGTGACGTAAATTTTGCTTGGGAAGGTGAGAAAAAGTATCCTTTAACCGATGCATCCACTGTTAAAACTGCGTCCGCTTACTTTGCGAAACACCATCAAGCGATGGATATGGATAAAAAATTAGAATTTGTATTAAATACAGAACGTGCTGCTAAAAACTTTGGGGTAGATATAGACAATACTGCTATAGATAAATATGCTAGCTTGGATAGAAGCAGGTTTAACCCCATACTTCATGACCATATTAAAGTAAGGCAGTCTTATATTAAAGATGACGAAGATATAGCTATCTACGACGACCTATATAATAAAATCGACGCCGCATCGCCTACTAAGGTAGCACAAGCTTTGAATATCATAGATAAGGAATTTGATTTGGAGCGTATGTACGGAAAGGGGATAGAGGATCCTTTAATGGCCTGTTTAGGATCTGTTAAAAGAGCTGGATTAAATATTGAAGGATCTATGATAACGCAAGATGATTTAAATGGCCTCGATAGCGGAGACTTAACAGTTATAGTTGGAAATGACGCGGTTAAAGCGCTTAAAGGGGATGAAGGGGTGCATGTATTAAATTCATTACCAACTCCTGTTAAACGTGAGGTTTTAGAACTTTTATAATGCGTTTCTTTTTAGCAAGTTTTTTATGCTCTATGCTTTTAGGGCAAACTTTAAATATAGAAACATATAACCACACAGTAAAGGAAGGAGAGTCATTATCCAGTATTAGTGAGGGGTATGGAGTTAGTTGGGCATCTATTTATCACCTAAATGCCCACTTAATAGGAGTGGATGCTGACCAAATAAAAGAGGGCCATACTTTAAATATTCCTTTAAATAGCTATTATACGGCGGAAGGGTACCATTTTGAGTTAAGAGCTTTTTTATGTTTATTTGCGCTATTTATATTTCTTTGGAATATAAAACCTGTGTATAAACACGGAAGCGTTCATACCAAAACTATTATAGATAGACAAAGTAACAGCGCGCCTGCTAAGTCACGTGAAAACGAAAGTACACATGAGGTGGCCATTGAAGCGGGTTTAGGTAATACGTCTTGAAAAGCTATTGAAGCTAAGGACATTCAGTTACCTTCAGAGTCTGTGAAGTCTGGTTTAGACCAAGCAGCTTTAAAAGAAAAATTAAAAAAAATCAGGAAATAACTTATGAAAGGTTTAGATTGTGGTACAGGTAATTTTGTATGTGCGTCAGAGAAGGGAATTAATCTACAAAGGAACTCTTTTTTGACAATTGATAAAAGCACAACAACCACAAAGCAATTAAAATTATTGAGGGTTCCTTATGTAGAATTAGGGGATCAATTACACATAGTAGGTAAAAAGGCATTTGAGTATGCTCAAGTGTTTGGCAATGCAGAGCTTAAAAGACCTATGTCTAAAGGGCTTTTAAATCCCACAGAGCAACACGCATTTCCTGTACTTAAAGTAATTATGCAAGAGTTGTTAGGCACTCCTAGTCAAGAAAATGAAGGGGTTGTTTATTGTGTCCCTGGGAAGCCTATAGACCAAGAAAGGGAAGTAGAATACCACCAAGACATCCTAAAAGATATTATTGAAAGTCTAGGTTTTAAAGCTAGAGCAATTAATGAAGCAGTCTCATTAGGTTTAGCGGGGTTAGCCGATGACGGGTTAACAGGGATTACGATTTCTATGGGAGCCGGCATGTGTAATATTGCTATTATGTATGCGGGTATGTCTGCCTTACAGTTTAGTGTTGCCAAAGGCGGGGACTGGATTGATGAGAATGTAAGTAGGGATTGTGGTATATCTACCGCAAAAGCACAATACATCAAAGAAAGTGGAGATTATACCATAGACCCGGCATCACCTGTAGGTAGGTCTAGAGAACAGCAGGCTGTAAAAACTTATTATGAAGTACTGATTAGATACTTAATGGCTAATATAGCTAAACAGTTTGAATCAGAAGATATGCCTAATTTTCCAAACGAAGTGCCTATTGTTATAGGGGGCGGAACTTCTATGGTAAACGGGTTTATTGAGGTATTTAAAGAGCAATTTCAACAAAAACAATTTCCTCTAGAAATAAGTGATATACGACACGTAGAGGAGCCCTTAACGGCGGTATCTCGAGGATGTTTAGTGGATGCCCAACTTGAGGAGGAGGAGGGCTAAATGAGCGCTAAAGCAACTTTTGTATTTGAAAAACTAGCAGGCAGTAAAAAAAAGAACTTTATGAGTGAAGGTAAGAAGGATATTATTTCAGGGCTGGCTGCAGGAGCTGTCACTACTGGAGCTACTTTTCCTTTAGATACTATGACTACCGCAGCTCAGTCAGGATATGCCGCTGATCTAAAAAAGAGTTTAGGCAAAACCTTAACTTTTAAAACCGTACTTAAAAACCCTAAGTTAATCCCTCACCTTTATAAAGGTATTCAGTATAAATGGTCAAAAACTATTCCAGGCACTGCTATATCTTTAGCAACCTATGCCGGTACTAGGCGATTCTTAGATAAGAAATTTCCTAAGCAGTAATGGATATTACAGACTTATTACAGAATGAAGATGTGGTGGAGCCGGAAACGCTTCACATGCTTTTTCCAAATTTAACTCAAATGGAAAAGCAAAAGGTACTTGCTATTAAAGTAATACATAATAATAGATGTGCCTTTGAAGACATGGATGTATTTGAAAATATAGTCTTTGTTTTAAATGGAATAGACCCCAATGTTACTATCATGGAGGGTTCTACCCCTGAATTTATTTGGAAAGCTTTAGATACCATCAGACAAATCCACCCCAAAATTGAGTTTGCTGAAGAAGTCAAAGAATATATAAAAAGTATATTTTTGGACCAAGGGTACAAAGTGTTTCCACCTAAATCAGGCATAGATAGCCCCCTTTTAGAGCAAGTGGAGGATCGTGCATTACACGGTCCTTTTCCTTTAGAAGAAGATGATATAGGAATACAAGCCTTAAGATATTTAAAAACAATGGAATATATTAAAACAGGGGAATAAAAATGCCAGTAAAGCATATTACAGAAGCAGAGTCCACTAGGGCACGTAGCACAAACTACCCGAACCCTTTTTTCGATTTAGCTAATAATTACATACCTAAAAATATAAAAACTTTATTTAAATTTTGTAGAAGTTTCTTTTACACTAACGGATTTTTACGGAATGTAATTACGAAACTTACTGAGTATCCTATTACGGACTTACTCTATTCAACAACTATAGACGAAGCTACACGAGATTTATACGATCAGGCCTTACACCGTAAACTAAAAATCAAGAGCCTTTTAATTGAAATCGGGCTGGACTATTATACTTACGGTAACGCTTTTGTATCTACCCATATAAAAAGTAAACGATTCATTAAGTATCCTGATGGTCAAATGATCCCTATCGACCAGGCCACTATTAAAGTAAAAAACTTTGAATTTTATGCATCTAAACAAGGTGTAAGTGATGTAAAAGTTGAGGTTGTAGACGAGCCTATTAAGTCCATTGATAATTTTAAATTACTGAGATGGGCTCCAGAAAATATAGATATAGACTATAGCCCCATAACAGGCGACTCAATATATTACTATACTATTCCTTCTAAGATAAAGGCGGGGATAGCTGCCGGAAATATAGCCATTTTGCGAGATATACCTCTAGTTTTCTTAGACTCTCTACGACAAAAAAAGCGTATTATACTCGATGAAAACAACTTGTTTCATTTTAAGCGTCCTACGCTTGCTGAAGACGACATGGGATGGGGAAAACCTTTAATTCTTCCAGCTTTAAAAGATATTTATTATTTACAAACACTAAAGCGTGGAAATGAGGCCATTTCAAATGAGCACATAATTCCTAAAAAAGCGATCTACCCTGCTAATACCACAACGCTAGACCCATATACCCAAATGAATCTCGGTAAGTGAAAAGGTCAGATGGAACAGCAAATTAAAAAATGGAGACAAGACCCTAACCACATAGGAGTTTTTCCAATCCCTATTGGATATCAAGAGTTAGGTGGAAACGGCAGAGCTTTGCTATTAACGCCAGAAATGAAATTTATTGAGGAGTCTATTATTAACAGTATGGGTGTTCCTTTAGAATTTATTAAGGGAGGGGCTTCTTGGACGGGTTCTAGCATTTCTTTGAGAATTGTAGAAAATCATTTTTTAACATATAGGGAGTTTTTAACAGAATTTTTAAATCATTTTGTAGTACATAAATTAGTACATTTATTAAACTACCCTAAAGTAGACGTACGTTTTAGTAAATTTAAAATGTCGGACGATGCCCAAGCTAAACAGCTAGCTATTAATTTAAACGCATCTGGCAAGATTTCAGACTCAAAATTACTAGACGAGTTTGGGTATAATTATGAGGAGGAGGCCACTGCTATCAAGCGTACGCGTTTAGACATGATGAATGATGCTATTTTGCAGTCTGAGAAAGACGCCGAAGCGCAAGGCAAGTCTCAAATAATTTTAAGTAAATACCAAACAAGAGCTCAAAAAGCGGGAGAAGATGAAGCTTTTAGATTAAAAGCAGAGATCTTTGAAAAAGAGCTTATGCAAGAAAATCAAGGAATACCTGAAGACCCCATTAAGCTTATAGAAAAATATGCTTATGAGATACATGGGCTGGATCCTGTTAATCAGCAGAAAAAAATGGCTCAATTAATTAAAAAAGCTCCAATTACATACGGCCTTGTTTTGGAGAGATTGCAGCTTATACAAATGGAAGCAAACCAGGTTATGGCAGCTTCAGCAAGCATGGAAGAGCCTTCTTTAGACACAGCTCCTAACGAGAAAGGAGTAGGAAATAGAGAGGGAGATAAAGTTAAGTTGCGTGAAAAAGAAAAAACAAAAGGCCAAACAAGAGGTAGTGTTTAATGGAAAAATATGGGACTTATAAAATTTATAAGAATATCGATAGTGGGGAAATCTTAAGACTTTTAGTGGACTCTGCTGAATTTACTAAAGTAGCTTCAGACGAGAGTGCTTGGATTGAGTTGGAGGAAGAAGAGGCTTCTGACTCTGAAGACCTTTTATCCGCTAAGTAATGGATTACTTAGACGAGGGAGTAGTTAAGGTAAAAAAGTTTCACCTAGATGACGACAGCTCTAAAGCAGGTTATGAGGCAGTATTAAATGATATTAACTGTACAGTTATTCGGGATGAATTTACTTATGATAAAGCAGGTAGAGCGATTATAACTATTTGATATAGAGATGAAAATGAAATGTAAAAAAGGGAGCTAAATTTAGCTCCCTTTTTAGTTTTATGATAAGGCTTCCTTAAAAATTTTCTTTAATAGCGTTTTCTTGTCATCCCACCTAAAAAGCTTGTCTATCCGCGCAATACACTTCGTATCTATGGTTATTTTTTTGTTATTTTTTTTCCATTTTTTATATTCAATTTCTAAGGCGTCCGTCATTGCGCCCATATCTGCTACGGGCCTTAAGTGCCCATTATCCATCGCTTGGTTAATCACTGTTGTGTTAGGAATTAAGTGTCCTGTATCACCCAGCATCTCTGGAATTGCGCTATTAAAAGGTGCAATGCTAGGGGTACCTGTGGAAGCTGCCTCTAAAAGACTTAGCCCACATCCCTCACCTAATGCACTAGATATGTTTACATTAGCTGCATTATATAGCTGGTTAATAACAGAATCAGGCACCTCTCCAGCATAAATATTTCGAGCATTTATACCTAAAATAGTGTTTACATCAGAGTCAGCAAACCCGGCATTTAATAAGTGGTTTTGTAGTAGGTTAGCTTTAGAAGGGCCCATTGACATCTCTTTAGGCATACAATGTAAGTAGAGAAACACGTCATCTTTAACTGTCCCTTTTGCTTTTAAATCTCTGGATCTAGTTAAATCGCACCACTCTCTATCTGCTGGCATTTTAAATCCCTGTTCATTTTCTTTATAGCCTTTAGCAAACATACTAAAAGCTCTAGCTGTGCCAGGAATAAACTTTCTAGGTTGGAATCTATTTATGTTACAAACTACAAACTTATCTTCCCAACCAAACTGTTTACGAAGACTTTTTATTTCCTCTTTAGGTAGCGGATAAAAAGTCTTTTTGTCTACACCATGATAAAGCTTCCACAGTTTTTTATCTGGAAGTTTAAAATTCTTAATTTGTTTTGTAACTTCAATAGCCCAGTCACTGTACTCTATTATAGCATCAGAATAAGTAAAAACGTCTCCCCAAGCAAAAGAAACAGGAGCCCCATCAATAGGAAAATACGATACAATTTTAGCGTTAGGAGCCCAGTCTGTTTTTATTTTTTTAATAACTTCTGAAACATGGAAAATGTCTTGGAAAAGAAATATAAGTTCAGGCTTTTCTTTTTTTATAATCCGCTCCATTTTTTTATATCCCAGCATATCATCCTTAGATATGGGGTATACAAAATATTTTGAAGTATCATACCGGGTCTCCCCATGGTAGTTAATGCCTAAGACACTAACATCATAATCCTCATGCATATCCTCCAGTAAATTTTTTGCAACATTTCCAAAGCCAGTAGGGACTAAAAAATCACACCAGCAAAACAGTTTTTTCTTATTACTCATTTATTTTTTTTATGGTTTTTTTTATATGTTTTTGTAAATTAAAATTTTTAGGCACTGAGGCACTTTTAATAAGGTTAGGCGCTGCCCATAAAGGCTGTAAGTTTGTATAATGAAAAGCAACCTTTTGGTGCTCTTCTTTATCTAAGGAGAATGCACTACAAGGGATAATGTGATCTACGTGCCAATCCCCATAATTTTTCCAGGACATGCCTGCTTCAAATTGCTTTTCTAGATATTCTTTTAGATAGGAAACTGAGCAACCTAACAAATAAACAGTTTTAGCCTCCTTTGTTTTCCCGTCAGCCTTTAAAGCTGTAGTAAGGCGGGAGCGCATTGTATTTTTTAATTTAAAAATGGGGTCTGAGGCCATTCTTTTATTATACCAAGTATTTCGCTTAGCTCTATATAAATCGCCTTTAATAGGGTCTCTTCTAATATCTTTATAACGCTTTCTATCCTTAGCCCTTATAACTTCTCGGTTAACCTCTCTATACTCCGCAGCTTTTAGAAGGGCCCTAGCTTTATTTTCTTCATAATACTTAGCTAAGTACGACTTTAGACAAGGGGCACATGCGGATTTGTGTCCATCTAATGCGTTTTTATTTTTTGAAAAGTCTGCTAAGCGAAGTATTTTATGGCACCTGGTACATTGTTTTGTGTTCATACTTTAATATAACCATAATTTGGCGGCATTTCAAGGGTCTAAAAAATTCTTAATGTAAAAAAATAAGGACTTTAAAGCGCCCAAATGGGCGCTTTATTGTTTATAAATATGTGGCTAATTCGCACAATTAAGAGTATTTTGTGTTGCACTTCGAGGGAAGGGAGGGGTCTCGTCGTGGCCTGGATTCAGAACCTTCTCGTTGTCGCTGTTGCAGCGGGCGTCCTGAGGCCTAGGAGAACCGGGTGATCGCGTCATCCTTTTGGAGGGGCGTCCTGTCTGGCATGCATCCAGAGCTGAGCTGTAGCTGGGGTGTCACCTGAGTCTCATCGGTTGTTGTCCGTTGGATCTTAGGGGCGGGCCATGCCCAGTATGTTGGCGGCGCTCTGATCATGAGCTTGTATTTCGTGACCGTTCGGGGACCCTTGGGCTCCACCTGGGGTGAATCGCGTCAACATGTTCCCGTGTGGTTCATGTGTCATGGCTGGCGTAACCTTAGGCCCTGGAACCGGAGGACGCCTCCGTTGTTGCTCGCGAGATTCCTGACGATAAAAGTGGCTCCGTTCATATCACGGTGTTTCGGCATGACGTTTTCCGAGCCCGATCCGGGCTCTTGTGCTGATAGTGATATGTGGTGACCTTTAGTCAGGAAGACTGTGAGTGACTCTAGTGGCGTCCTTTGTGGTCAGGACCGGTTGCGGTCGTTATGACACTACTCTTTGGTATTAATTCTTTAGAAACGGTACGTCTCTGGGTTTGCAAAATCTGCGAACCGTTTAGCCATCTACCAACGTATATTGTTATCTATACAATAAATTCCCTACTCTAGCCTATGAGGCTCTTGGGGATTTATGTCCACTTACTAGGGGAATGAATAAAAGTCCTGCAGAATCAGTAAATTTCGGCTCGGGGGGCACCTTCATTCGGAAGGTGCTCAAAATGAGAGCATAGAACTTTACTGTAGTGCGTGGAGGTTTATTCATTCTCGAAGAAGTTTGTTGTCTTGTTCTTTGGTAACACACTTACAAAGTCGTATCGACTTTGAATCCTTATTTTATAAGGAAAGGGTCTATAGATATTATTTAGAAAGTTTTCTCTTCTTGTAGTGAAAATTTTCTAAATAACGAGATTGCTTTTTTTAATTCTCTAAGACTTCGTCTTGTACGCTTCGCAGCCGTTTTAGTCCCAATAATCGTAAACCGTAAGTTTTGATTTTTTGCTTCTAAGAACAGCTCCTCCATGTACGTGAAAACTTCTTGCCCTGAGCTAAATTGCTTTTCTCGATTTGTTTTGGTAGTATCCTTCTTTATATTATGTTCCATTGTTTACCTTTAGTAACTGTACTTCTCCAACACTTGTTGCATGTCGAGCAGGATTTTTCGTGAGGTATCAGGCCGCTATCACAGGGACAGCTTTCTTTATATACTCTCGATTTTTCCATTTCTTTGTGTTTTTTTGATATGTTGAAGAAAATTGTGAAGTCTAAGCCTTTCTTTTTCCAGGATCCAAAGCTATCTGCTGTCCCTGTGTAGGCAAGGCCTATTTTGTCTAAGCCTTTTTGATTTTTAATATTTTTATAGTTGGCCATATTTTGGTCATCAAAGCTCAGTATTATTTTTGTTAGGTTTCTTAGGTTTTTTAAACGGTTAATATAAGGGAGCATGTGGGTCTGCGTTATATTTTTTGATATAATATAAAATTTAAAGTCAAGTAATTTTAGAAACTCTAGATGATGCTCTTTAAAATCACCGCTCCCATAAATTCTTACTGGGAGTTTGTCTAAGCGATGGTATGCTTTAGCTTTACTTCTTCTATATTTGCGATACTCTTTATTCAGAGCACTAGCAAACATTTTTGGGTTGTCAGTTGCCATAGTTTCATTACGTTCTATCTTAGGCTTATATGCCTTATATAATTTTTCCAAGTTGCCTACATAACAGTAGGCGCATATTTGGTCGCAGGTTGTAAACCTGTCAAAGTCTAAGGATAAAATCGTTTTTGAATTAGTGGTAAATATAGGAGGCGCTGACATAATAACACTCTACGTCCTTTTAGCAGGCCTAGCATCATACTTCTTATCCACCCCTTCCATATAATGCTCAAAGGTGATAGGCGATATGCTTGCAAGGCTTGAATTGCGTATTTTCTTGCTTATTGTGAGTGCGTCCATAATGTCTTCCGCTCGTACATACATCGTACGTCCACTACTTCTTTTTTTTCCAGTTTCCAGCACTATTTTGAAATGCTGCATAAAAGTCTCCGGTTATTTAGTTTTGCTAGGTTTTGGTGTAGTCATTGATTCAAGTTCTTCAGTTGCCATGATTTGGGCTATCTGTGATATAGCTATTATGGCGATTAAGCCTATGAGTTTTCCTAGCTGTTCCATGAAGTCTATGGTTGGTTTAATTTAATTTCTGTGTTGCAGTACATAAACAAAAATCGTTTACATTCGTTTAACAGAACTTTAATTTGTTTTTTTAGTCCACCAGGCGAGGTGGTTCCTAATTTTCGTGTTATTGTAACTTCTTTTTTTGTCCATGAGTATTCAAAATTTATCTTTTTTGATATCATTTGCTTCTCAAAAGAGGCGGGGAAAGTTTGTTTTAGTTGTAGGTTTGGCCTGCCGTTAGACATGTCAAGCAACAACTGCATAAACCCCGTTTTTAATGTATCTTTTTTATTTAGTAAGAGAGTCAGATTATTTACGTCACTAAATTCAGTGAATATAAATAGAGCTCCTTCTGTCTCAACCCAGCCGAAAGGCAGGTAGCAAGACGTTTCTTTTAGCCTATCAAACTTTTTACTTAGCAGAACTAAGTTTTTAGCGTCATTTTGCCAAGCTGTGTCAAAAACTGGTTTCCTCTTACTGGGTGTAAGCTTTTTATCCATTCGCAGTATCCTCTCATTTGCTGATATTCTTCTAGAGAAATTGTTTTTTGATCTCTATTGATGTTGTGTAATTTTGCTCTGAAGTTACGCCACTTCCATTTTGGAACGCTTAACTTCTTATTTACAACCACCCCTGTAATGCTCATGCGTTGGTTGGGTTTTCGTATCCGCGTCTTCTTAGGATTTACTTTCAGGTCTGCCATTTCTATAAATTCTGTGATAGGTTTTATATGTGTCCCCATTTTTTCACTTTTATCCGAGTGGCTAAAGGTGAGGTCATCAGCATATCTCGTGTAGAGAAGCCCATGGATTTCGCTGTATGTGCTTAAATTGTGATCTAGAGCTATACAGTATAAGTTTGCCAATGCCGGTGATGTGGGGGATCCTTGTGGAAGCTGTCCCTTATAAGTAACCAATTTTACAAAAACTTTCAAATCCTCTCTTGTAAAAGTAAAAGAGGGCTCTATTTTCTTATACCTATTAAATAGGGAAAACCCCAATTTATAAACGTTTGCCGTTTTAATAGAATTGAAGAAGTTCGATAGGTCCATGCAGAGTAAAGCGTCTCGCCCTAAGTGCCTTAATGCTCCGTCTGCAACGCCAATGCCCGACACAAAACCTACAGCTGCGTCATGAGCACTGAAGTTATATAAAAAGGAATATAAAATTCTACTTTGTATCTCCTTTAATTCGTCTAGGGGGGCGTCTAGCCAACGCTTCTTTCCACTTTTTTTGCTGATGGGGTACGATAAGTAGTTTTTCCCTTGGTCGGAAATTATGCCCATAGCCTCTTGTTTGCTTGTCTGTATGCATTCATAAAAATCCATAAAAACTCCTTTTTTTTAATTACAATCATACTACTAGGCCAGCTTCTCGGAAGGCGTCCGCTTCCGAGAGTTGCCGTGTTGTTGTTTCGTGTTGTCCCACACGAAGTATTTAGTATTATCTTAAGAAAAGCGAAGCGCCTTTCGTAGACTTTGTTTTTATAACGTAGTCGTATTAGTCTATAACTGTACTAAACAGTAATCTTTTAATATGATTGATTACGGTTATTTTAGGTACTATGCCAGACGAATCGTTCTGGGTACCGTATTATATAATACAGTGCGTACTACAGTTAGTTTTTTTGTTACACTACTGAAAAAATAATTTCAGCTACTTTGTCAGCGGAAGACTGTCTTATATCGTCTAACTTGCTAATCTTGTCCGAAAACTCGTTAATGGCGCAATCAGTATTATAATCCACATCAACCAGAACAGAGTGTACTATTACATTTTTTTGCTTCTTCCAGGAAATGAAATCATATAACCAACTTTTCCTGACTGCGGAGTTTCCATCCGTAATAAACACAATGTCCGCTTTTTTAAATTCTTTGTGGTCGTTTATTGTGTCTTTGGCGAGATCTAGCGGTGGCTCGAATTGGGTACCGCCGCTTGCGAAAAACTCCGCCATGTCTAAAACCTCTGATACATTATAGGCATCAGATTTTAGAAAGTTGTTGGTGTGAAGCATGTGCTTGGGTGAGGCATCGAAGTGAATAACGTGCAAGCTTCTGTTTTCAGCTCTAGCTATTTCTAGCAAACCCATGGCTACTCCTTTAGCCCATATTTCAGGCTCTCCGTGCATACTTCCACTACTATCAATACACACTACAATGGGACCTTTTGCCTTTTTTTCCTTACCAGCATACTTATATTGTAATAAGTTACTTTCCACATAATTCTTTTTGAACGATGTTTTTAGCAGAGGGTGCGACAGCTTTGACATCTCAGTCGGAATCAGCTTTCCTATGTCCTTCCCAAGTTCTATATCATAAATGCTATTTACACCTTTTGATATTTTGTTCTTGAAAGTACTAAGGGCTAAAGACTTATAGCGGCCCATTAAAGCAGCTATTTCCTTTAACTTTTTGGAAGTATTCAGGGTTTCCAATAATTTTAGTTTTTCTTGATACCCGCTTTTTTGATAGTTAGGGTCCTGCTCTAGCCCCCAGTTAGCTATCATCTCTGAAGTTTCCTGGGTTTTGGAAATTGCCTTATCTAGCATCCTGTTTATCTGTCGTTTTTCTTTCTTCTCTACGACATTTAAAGTGTTTAGAGTATCCTCGAGGTGTTTTTGAGCGTCCTCTAAACTTATCTGTTCTTGGGATTTTCCTTCCCCAGTCCCGTTGTTCTCCTTTTCTGCATCACCTCCTGCAGCTTGTTCCTTGTCGGCAGCATTCTCTGCGGCACTCTCTAGGTTTTTAAGCGCTTCATCGAACTTGTCCTTAAGGTCTTTAACCAAATCCTTAACCTGTTCCCCAACTACTTCGGTACCCACGGCAGCATTTAGCTTGTCAAGCCTAGTCATTCCTCTTAGTTCCTTATATTGAGGGCTGTCCATAACGGCATCCATCACCTGGCTATTTAAACTATATTCGTAAGCTATATCTTTGTCGTCGAATTTTTCGGGACTATACTTATATAAGCTATCGAAAACGTCTTGGTGGAGATGCTCGAACTGTGGGTACATATCTGTGCCGGACATGTAAGTGGCGGCTATTTTTGGATTTTTTAGTAGAAGCTCTTTGAAAGCGTGTATGTCGAAATTGTCATACTTCACGCTATACTTCTCGGATTTTATTCGTTTTAGAATACTTTTTGCTTTTTCTGACAATGTTTTCATATTACTCCTTTAAGTAAAGCTCACGCCGCAAGCTTCGTTATATACTTCTGTAAGATACTGGTCTATTTTTGATTCTAAAGCTCTTACTTCTTTAGTATCTCGACCCTTTTCTTTTATGCTCAAATAATAAGAATTCATCTTTTTCTTCGCATCTTTTAATTTTACAGCTACCTCTACACCTTTTTTAAGGCGGTTAGCATCGTTATTTTCTATACTCATTACAGAGTCATATAAATCTTGAGCGTCGTCGAATAATTCCATAATTTTATTCTTTTCAGGATTTATCAGATCTAGTATAGCTGAGTAAACATACTTAGCTTCGTCAGGATCTGACCACATTACGTGCTGTAAAATGTCTAAGTCACCTTCTAAGACGGTATCTCTTTTTTGGTAGTAAGCTTCTGCTTTCAATAAGTTGATACAGCCCTTATAAGATCTATCTGAAACTTTGATACCTTTGTCATTTAGACTAGTCTTTAGGTTAGCAATTATTTCTATTATGTCTTTAGAAACTGTCACTTTTTTCACAGCTTTTCTTATAGAGAGGATGTCCTCTAAGCTGATCAATGGAGCATTTTTTATGGGCTCACTTTGCATCATTTTAACGAAGTTAGAAGACTCTTTGATTGGTTTAACCATGTACTTTAAGGTAAATCTGTCTAACATCGCTTCCAAGCCATCCCCTTCTTCGGGTAACTCATTAGAAGCCCCCACGAGGGTTAATAAGGGTATATTCACTGGTTTGCCGTCGTTAAAGAAAATCCGTTCATTCAGAATGGTTAGCAGGAAGTTTAAGACCCCTGAATTGCCTTTCCAAGTTTCGTCAATAAAGGCTATATCGGCCTCCGGTAACTTACCTGTGGTATTTCTTAAAAACTTGTCTGACTCTAAACCCTTTAGAGAGTATGGGCCTGCCAATTCCTCTGGCGTTGAGTATGCCGTTAAAAGCCAGCTGAAGTAGTTGCTTTTATCTATCAATTTTGCCCAGCTATTCACTAAGAGGGACTTTCCTACCCCTGGAGGGCCTAAGTATAATATATTGTTACCTGAAATAACTCCGAGAGTTAATCCATGTATCTCATCTGCCCTCTCTACGAAGTAGCTATTGAGTGTTTTTTCTATTTTTTGAAGTTTATCATGCATTATGCTGTTTCCTGTTTAAATAAATTTAGTTGTCGTTTTTTTTGTTCAATCTCTTCTCGCTCTACAATAAAGGCTTTTGCCCCTTCTCGCTCCGTCACATTTAAAAGTTTTTGGATATCTTTTATGCTGTCGAAACTTCTTGGTTTTATGATAGCTTCATAAGAAGAGAGCTCAAGATCCGCTGGTATTACTTCGCAGTGTATATGAATGAGCAAACCTAGCCCATTTAAGCAAAGGCTTAACTTAACTGCTTCTAACGCAGATGAGTTTATAAAACAGTAAAAGTTAGTCTTTTGTGTCTTCAGTAGAGCTTTGTACCTTCTCTGTAGTAGGCTTTGCATCTGTTGTGCGAACGTCTCCATCCTTGTCCTCGCTTTCTTCTCCGGGAACTAGCGCGTCCAGAGCTAAATCTGTTATGTTGTCTATTAAACGTTTAATGTGTATTTTTAAATCTTTGTTATTCATACATTTCTCCACTATTTTAAGTTAAGAAAAAGAGACTAAGCCCTTTTTCTATAGTATACTAACTATGATTTAGGTAAATCATATATTTCCGTATTTGATATCTCTACATCTTCTGTAGAGGTTATGTCTTCCATATTCATAATTGTTTTGACTTCCCTTATATTTAGGGTTATATTTAAATATTCTAAAATATTTTAATTTGAGGTAAATTATAAGCCTCATTGTTCTTATACCAAAAAAACACCAATTATGGAAAATCTATTAAACCACGAATTACAAAATAAGCGTATTCAAAAATCTATTATAAAGTCTATAAACAGTTATTTTCCTGTAGAGGCCGGCAACAAGCGCTTAGACATCAGTGACTTATCAATAAAAGATTCTTTAGACAGTAATGACTTTCCAGCACAAAAAGAAAGTAAATTAAGCAGACAAAGCTGGCAAGTTCCGATTTACGCTTCCCTTACTTTAACAGATCTTTTAACACAAAAAGTTATTAGTAAAAAAACGAATATAAAGATAGGGGACGTCCCTAAGCTAACAAACAGATTTACTACCATTGTTGATGGAAATGAATATCAAACAGTAAATCAGCTTAGACGTAAACCTGGGGTTTATTCAAGAATTAAAAAGAATGGGGAACTTGAAAGCGAGTTTAATCTCGCTAAGGGTGTGAACTTTAAAATGCAGCTTGATCCAGTTAAAGAAGTTTTTTATATTGTGCTGGCCAACAGACGTTATAGACTGTGAACTTTATTACAAACACTAGGAATGTCTGATGCGGATATGGAGCGTTTTTGGGGAAGCGAACTTTTGCTTAAAAATAAAAAAGGCGCCCTAAACACAGAAGAATCAGAGATGACTGCTATTTATAGTAAGCTTTATAGAAAGCCTGCTAAAGATTATGATTCTGTGGTGAAGGGGCTACGTAATTACTTTACAGAAGAAGGTACTAAATTAGATGAAGGCACCACTAAACTTACCCTGGGAAAGTCCTTTAAAGCTGTTACAGGGGAAACCTTAATTGCAGCCTCAAATAAGTTACTAAATATTCATAAAGGCAAGGAGGCTGCAGACGATCGGGATAGTTTAGTATATAAGAATATGCATACGGTGGATGATCTTGTGATTGACCATTTTCATAGAAATGCCGAAGTCATAGTAGAAAAAATTAAAAGATCTATGGGGCTTAGAGACACAGTTCGCGCTGTAATTCCTGCAAGCACCTTTACTAAGCCTGTAAAAGATTTCTTTACTTCAGGTGACCTGTCAGCAACACCTGCCCAAACGAATCCAGCAGTTATTGTGTCTGACTGGAGAAAAACGTCTCCTATGGGAACAGGGGGAATACAAAGCAGGCACGCCATTACTATGGAAACTCGAGACGTGCAGCCTACGCATCTAAGCTTTTTAGACCCACTAGCTACTCCTGAATCAGGCAGAGTAGGCGTAACGGTAGGGTTATCTTCTGAGGTACAAAAACAAAATGGGGAAATGAAAACTCCTGTTGTTAATCCAAAAACTAACAAGATGGTATTTGTTACTCCTTTAGAGTTTTTTGAAGCAAGGGTAGGATTCCCTGACCAGTATTCTTATAAAAATTCTAAGGTGGTACCTAGATATAAAATAGTGAATGCCCAATATAAAGGGAAGCTGGTTAGGATAAAAGCCTCCCAAGTCGATTACTATATAAGATCACCCAAGTCTATGTTTTCTTTTGCATCAAATATGGTGCCTTTTATGCAGACAGTTCAGGGAAACAGGGCATCTACGGCCGGTCGAATGATAGGACAAGCCTTGGGCTTGGATAATAAGGAAGCCCCCCTCGTGCAAACTTTAAGAGACTCCGGCGCCGGTACAGGAAAAGAAACTTATGAAAAACTAATAGGTAATTTTTTAAACCCAATACTCGGGAAAGATTCTAAGGGAAAGACGCAAAAAGGGATAGTTGAAAAGATTACAAAAGACTATATTTATATTAAAACGTCTGACGGGCGGCAAGTAAAGCGGGGCCTATATAACAATTTTCCCCTAAATCAGGATGGCTTTTTACACTCCAACCCTTTAGTTAAAGTAGGTGACTCTATAAAGTCAGACACAATATTAGCAGACAATAATTATGCAGACAAGGACACCTTAGCTCTGGGTAAAAACCTTTCAGTGGCCTACATGGCTTACAAAGGTTTTAATTTTGAGGACGGTGCCGTTATAACAGAAAGTGCTGCTAAAAAGCTATCGCATACAATGTTACACAGACTGAATGTTTTTTATAGCCCAAAAACATCTTTATTTGACGTAAGTAAATTTCAAGCATGGTTTCCGGATGACATAACAAATAGTAGTATTTTGGATGCCACCGGCGTTGTTAAAAAAGGGGCCACCGTCAATCCGGGCGACACTGTCGTTGCTTTTTTAATAGAAAAAGAAATGGATGACCGAGAAAAAGCTTTAAAAAAATTAGATAAGTTTACATTTACCCCTTACACAAAAAAAACGTTGGTATGGGAAGAAGACGAGCCAGGAATTGTTAGCGAGGTTAGGAGGGTTGGCAGAAATATTGACGTATACATCAAAAGTACCCATCCTTTTACAGAAGGTGATAAGCTATCAGGGCGGTATGGCAATAAATACATCGTAACTAAAATTATTGACGATGCGGATTCGCCTCATAGAGAAAACGGGGAGCCTGTTGAAATACTATTAAATCCTCATGGTGTTCCCGCACGAATGAATGTGGGACAAATTTTAGAAACAGCTGCGGCTAAAATAGCTAAAAAAACAGGGAAACCTTACATTGTTAATAACTTTGAAAACCCTGACGCAGACATGGTCACTAATATGAGCAAGGAGTTAAAGAAGCATGGGTTAAAAACTACTGAGATACTGACCGACGGAAAAACGGGTCAATCTTTTGAAACCCCTATATATACAGGTGGGCAGTACTTTATGAAACTGCGCCATATTGTTAAGAAAAAGGAAGGAAAACACGCGTTCGGTACTTATGATATTGATGAGCAGCCTACAGGAAAGGGGTCCCAAAGAATTGGAGTATTAGACACATACTCTTACCTAGCACACGGTGCAAAAGCAAACTTAAGAGAAATGACTTCTATAAAAAGTAGGCAGAATGAGGAGTATTGACGTAATTTACAGTTAGGGTTACCTCCTGTAAAACCTCAACGAAACTTTATATTTAATAAAATTACTTCTTATCTTAATGCTGCGGGGATTAATACTGTAAAGAAGGGAAATGAGTTAAGAGTGATGCCTCTAACAGATAAGGACGTAAGGAATATGTCTAATGGGGACTTAAAAGATCCGGGAGCCATGCTTATTGGAAAAAACCTAGGTTCTAGAAAAGGCGGTCTTTTTGATCCAGAAATTACTGGAGGCATTAAAGGGACCCAATGATCGCATATCAAGCTCACTGCACGTATACCTAATCCTATGTATGAAGACGCAATTATGAAAGCTTTAGAGCTTACACAAAATAAGTTTGAAGCTATTATGAAAGGTAAAGAAACTCTTGGTAATAAAACAGGCCCAGCCGCAATTGTAAACGCTTTAAGCAATTTAAATGTTAAGGAAGAAATTAAAAAGGCTAAAAAAGCATTAAAGAGTGCTCCAGAAACAACCGTTAATAAGTTAAATAAGCGATTACGTAATTTGGTGGCATTAAAAGATTTAAAAATAGGTGCTAAGGAGGCATACACAATGCAGAATGTTCCTGTACTCCCTCCTTCTTTTAGACCTGTGTACCCCCTTCCTAGCGGAGATCTCATGGTCAGTGATCTAAACAAACATTATAGGGATATTGGGTTAATTAATTCCTCTTTAAAAAAGGTGTGGTCTTCATTAGAGGATGAAGACAGGCTATCCTCTACGAACGACTTATACACTTCCGTTAAAGCAATGCAAGGCTTTATAGATCCAGTAACCTATGGTAAGGAAAAATATCAGGGGATATTAAAAGAGCTGGGCAAAACTAAAACTGGCCTACTTTTTGAAAAGGGGTGGTCTAAACGACAAGACTTAAGCGCCAGAAGCACTATTACGGTTGCACCTAGTTTAGGGCTGGATGAGGTAGGACTCCCTAAAAAAATGGCTTTCACAGTTTATAAGCCTTTTATTGTCAGGAGTTTAAAGGAAAGCGGCTTTAAAGCTAGAGAGGCTTTAAAACATGTAGAGGACCAAACAGACATTGCTTTGAATGCTCTACAAGGTGTATTGAAAAAAAGACCTTTGCTATTAAATAGAGCTCCGTCTTTGCATAAGCACTCTGTGCAAGCTTTTGACCCTACTCTTAGTTCTGGAAAATCAATACAGCTTAATCCCCTAATTGTGGGTGGATTTAATGCAGACTTTGATGGTGATACAATGTCAATTAATGTGCCAGTAGGTAAAGAGGCTGTAGAAGAGGCGAAAGGAATGCTGCCTAGTAAAATACTTTTTAAAGCTGGCGATAGCTCTCTAATACCACAGATAGCTCATGAATATTTATTTGGTCTTTTTATGCTATCTGAAATTAATGGAAAGAGTGACTTGAGTTTTAACTCAATAAGCTCTGCTAAGAAAGCAGGCATTCCATGGACTACAGAATTTAAATTAAAAGGAGATACAGTAACTTTAGGGCAATATTATATTAACGCTGAACTACCTGCGGCTTTAAAAGACTATACCCGAAAATTAGATAAGAAGGCTGTAAAGAAGCTTTTAACAGTTTTAGCTAAAGACCACCCTTCTTATTTTACAGAGGTTATTAATAGCTGAAAAACTTTAGGAGCACACTATGCCTATTTAAGAGGCAACACTATCTCATTAGATGACTTTGCTATAGATAGGTCTTATAAAAATAGAATTTTAAATAAAGTGATGCCTATTATTGATAAGATGAAGGGAAGGTCAAAAATCGAAGCTTTAAATAAAATGACAGTCTCTGTACAAAAAGCACAGGATAAAGCCATGAAGGGTAGAAATAATAATATATATGATATGCTTAGATCGGGGTCTTTTACAAAACCTGATTCTGTGAGGCAAATTTTGTCCTTTCCAGGCGTAGTCTCGGACGTAAAAGGGCAGCCTATTGAGCACCCCATACTTAAATCATATGGGGAAGGACTAGACACTGCTTCATACTTTAATTCAATGTACGGTGTGCGTAAAGGCCAGGTAGATAGGTCTGTTAATACTCAAGAGTCTGGTGCCTTAAATAAAGCCCTTCTAAATGTTACACGACGTTTGTTGGTTACAGAGGAAGACTGTGGTACTTTAAAAGGCTTAATATTCGGGGTTACTAATAAGAATATATATGACCGTTTTTTATTAAAAACGGTGGCTGGTGTAGGGAGACGAAATGAAATTGTTGGGGGAGAGCTTATTATAAGGGCTAAAAAGAAGAAAATCAAAGAATTGGAAGTAAGAAGCCCTTTGACCTGTGAAGCAGATCAAGGTGTATGTCAAAGCTGTTATGGGCTGCTGCCTAACGGAAGTCCAGCACCAGTCGGAACAAATGTAGGGGTTTTAGAATCCCAAGCCATTACTGAAAGAGCTACGCAACTTACAATGCAAACTTTCCACTCAGGCGGAACTGCCTTAGGAGGTGGTGGTATTGTTGCAGGGTTTCCTCGGTTAGAGCAGATTTTAAAAGTGCCTGAAAAGCTCGGAGGAAAAGCTACTTTATCGGATGTAAAGGGTAAAGTTAAGAAAATCAAGAAGAATTTGACAGGAGGATATGAGGTATTTATAGAGGGGTATGGTGCTAAGAATGATAAGAGTTTTGTAGTTCCCGCTGGACGCCAAATTATACTTAAAGTAGGTGATTCGGTAGATAGGGGAGATCCTATATCAAGCGGCGTTATTAAACCGCAAGAGCTCGGAGCACTAAAAACACATTTAGATGCTCAAAAGTATATGGTGCGTGAAGCTTCCTCTGTATACTCCGGAGACTTTTATGATAAAACGTTTGAAACTGTTATAAGAGGCATTAGTGATAATGCCGAGGTTACAGACGCTCCCGAGGGCTCAAATGTACTACGGGGAGATAAAATGCCTGCTAGCTCTTTGAGAAAATTAAATAAAGAAAGGCGAAAGCTAAAATTACCTAAAATTAAATTTAAAGAGTATTTTAAATCTATAGATACTTTAAATACAGATGCTAGAGATTGGCTGACTAGAATTACAAGTAACAGGGTGAAGGCCGGGCTCATTACAGCAGCCTCTCAAGGACAATACTCTAACTTTAAGGGAAAAGACCCTATTCCCGCATACTTATATGGGGACGACTTTGGTAAAAAATCCGACCCGTCTAAGGGACACTTTTATTAACCACCTCTTAATATGTTTAATGACATAGATGTTGATGCTTATAGCGAGCAATTTAGCAAAGAAGGTTTTGTTTCAATACCAGACATTTTAAATAAAGATACTAGTATTAGGCTTTTAAGAAGTTTTTCAGAGATACCGTGAAATAGTAAATTTATTAGTTTGTTTGGCGAAGACCATGTGCCCTCTACCATGGTAGAACGCATACCTGAAGGGTGTATTATAGAAAAAGCTGAAAAAGATTTTTCTTTCTACTTTGATTTTTTTGAGCCTGAAAAAGGATTAGGGCTATACGAGGTTACGGATATTTTAAATAACTTTAAACAGAGCGATTTTATGTTAAAAACTGTACAGCAAATTACAGGAGATACCCACCTTAAAAACTGCTATGCTGCTTTAACACGCTACACACCCAACAGCTTCTTAAAAATACACGACGATAACTTTAGTGGGGATTATGGAGAACGTAAACTGGCCTTCGTTTTACACCTTACACCAGAATGACGGGCCGACTGGGGCGGATTTACTTTATTTGTAGATAAAGACGATTACTGTAAAATTAATAGGACCGTGGTACCTTCTTTTAATACTTTGCACTTATTCAAAGTGGATCAAAATAGCACTCACTGTGTTACTCCCGTAGCCCCCTTTGCTAAAAATAGATATAGCCTATCAGGCTTTTTACATGTTTAACATATGCCTTACTTTGTAAGAACAGAACAACTAGCCATTTGCTGGCGTCAACACGAGTTTAATGTTGAAGCCTTAGATGGACGCATAGAGAAAGTGGGAGATGACTTGCCTTGTTATGTAGTCGCCCACCATCCTAACAAAAACTGATCTTATAATGTAGGCATAATAAAAAGAACCACCCCTATATTAGGATATAATGAAGTAGAGAAGCTAGGCAGAAAAAAAGAAGGACATCCTTCTTTATATTATGAACTAGTTCCTGCTGAGCATTATGAAGCTTATATAGAGAAGGGTGGTTTTTCTAATGAGCTTAACGTAGAGCAGGCGACTGTTCCTAAAGCGACAGTCATTAAAAGCAGCCCAAAACCTGTTAAAATGGAATTACCTAAGCTCCCGGAGCCGGCATCACCAACAGAGGGTGCTGAGCTTCCTACTAAAACAACCCCCTTACTTCCTGAAGAGTGGACTGACTCTCCTAAGCTCGTAGACGGGTCACAAAAACCTATATATACGTACAGAGCCCCTTCCAGAAAGTAAGAAGTACCGGAGGAATATAATGCCCAAAAGCGTGGAATATCTAAATGATTGCTCACAGCCCTGTAATAATGTAAGACAAGTGATATCACAGATGCGTCGTTGTAAGTGAGACATTACCTTTAAAACTCCTAACCAAGAAAAGTTTTACGATGCTATGCAAGATCACGATGTATCTTTTTGTGTAGGACCAGCAGGTACAGGAAAATCCTATATATCAGTACATTTCGCATTAAAACAGCTTGTTAATAAAAAAAATGGTATAGACGGCATAATACTGTGTAGGCCTATGACTTATCTGGATAATGAATCTATAGGGTTTTTACCTGGAAATGTTGAAGAAAAAATAGATCCTTTTATGTGGTCCTACTGAGGGATTATTGAAAAAATCCTAGGAAAAGCTAGAATGGAGGCTTTAGTCAATACTGACTTAATTAAAGTAGTCCCTGTAGCTTTTTTAAGGGGTCTAACTTTAGACAACAAAATTATTTTATATGATGAGGCCCAAAACTCAACCGCTACTGCTATGAAGTCTTTGCTTACTAGACTAGGAGAAAGTTCCAAGATGGTCATCATGGGGGACTTGGATCAAACAGACAGAAAAAGTGCCAATGGTCTAGAAGATGCCATTAAAAGGCTATGGGATTTAAAAGAGGTAGGATATGCAGGATTCACTAAACAGGATATTGTACGAAATGGCCTTATTAAAAAGATCTTGAAAGAATATGAAAGGGAGCCCTGCTTACAGGGTATTCCTAAATTTTAACGTAAAAAAAGGGAGGGGGTATAGCCCCCTCCTAATTTATTTAATAGCTAACACATAGTCGGCTAATGTCTCTGCTTCGATTTGAGGCGGAGATTCCTGTGGTGCTTTATCACTGCCCCAACAAGACATAAAGCCCGAGGGGTGATGGAACCACTCAGGAAGTAACTCTTTTAAGTGCTTACCCAGGTCTACCTTCGACCCAGGACGTGTCCTTACTCCTAAAGTATTGATTGATGTCCTTTCGAAAATCAAAAATTTTGCTCCTCTATGGTAGAGGACACCGCTAGTGAACGGCTCTTTTGCATTCTTTATGTAAGCAATATGGGGGGCAAACCAGTGCGCTCTATCCGCGTCTTTTATTGCCCTTTCTCTTGATAATTCCTTTTCTAATAGACCTTCTATAATTATAGCCCAATGCTCAAGTATTTTAAAGTCGTCTTTTTTAAATTTAAACTTTAAGGCGCTAAATGCTTGAAGTATAGTAGGAAAGTCAGAAGGAATTTTATATCCAGCATCCTTATAAAAAGAGCTCCAGTTCCCTACAGCTTCTAAAGAGTCTAAAAAGTCTGCTAAAGGCTGAAAAGCTTTATAATATACTCCCTTATCAATCATATTCTCTAAGATGAGTGTGAAAGCTGATCCTAGCTTATTCTCATTATTTATGAGCAAATCTTTACCTTTTATTCCATGACCTCCTGCAAAAATATCGATTGCCAGGTCTCCGGGCTTTAGCCCGTCTGGTCCAGGCTCCCATGAGGAGGGGACTAACTTTATGTTCTCTAAACTTATTTCTTTATTATGCAGCATCATTAGCGCTATGGATGATGCATTATCGAGATCCACATTTACATGTGTATAAACTGTTTTCATTTATTTCTTCCTTCTAAGTATGCTTGAGGCTATGGGGGTCATACGCATCACGTGCCTATCAAACTTTAGTATAAACTTCGAGACTACATCATCCCTTTGTTTGTCTGTGAGTGGTGTATCTTTTAAACTTGCATAAAGGATGTTTTTTATTTTTGATTCAAAAGCTCCTATCTCTGCATCAAAAAAGCTGTCATCAGGTATTAACTTTACTTTAGCATCTTCTAACAACTTTTTTGCCACTTTTAGCTGTTCGTCTAAGGTACCCATTTATACTACAGACCTATGAAAGAAGAGGGAGTCTTTTCTATCTTTCCAGCTGCTTTTAACAGCTTTCCAAGACATTGCATGAGCAAATTTCCATCCTTCCTTTCCTAACTTTTCTAGAATGCCAAACTCAAAAGATTTGTCTAGTACAACCTCTTTCCATTCCCATTTACACTTCTGAAGTTCCTCTTTTAAAAAGTCTTTTACCTCTTTAGAGGACCCTTTAGTTCCATTCAAAATGCGCACTTCCTTGATGGTGGGCACTTCCACAGGCACCTCAATAATCTTATCTGAATATACTGTTCTGGTAGGCATCTTAGCTTGTCCTGCTTGAGTAGCATCAATAATTACAGCTCTAGTCTCTGTACGAGCATACTTTTTACTGTTAGCTTTTTTGCGGGTTTTTCTAAGAAGTTTTTTTTGATTCTTTTTTTGTTCTTCGTCTTTTTCCATAAGTTTTAGATATCCGGCTGCTTTGGAAATACGAGTTTTAGTAGGCGTTTTTGCCAAGATGTCCTCTAAACTCATACCCTTCTTTTTCTGATCAACAGTCATTCCGGCGTCTATCTCCTCTCTTGATCTACGTACTCTCATAGTACCTCCTTACTTACTTCCTTGTATTTTTAAAATATGTGAAAATATATCGCTAATCGGCAAATCCGGGGCCATTGTTTGTTTTAAATCATCGCTTGCGTCTAGAAGATTTTTCATCGCTTTGTCCGTTTCTTTAATTGCTTCTTCTACTTCCTTAAGCATCTTCTTCAGATTTTTGTCCTCTAATAAGTGCATGTATTTCCTCCAGTTCTTTTGCTAAGTGTGCGTCTGCATGCGCTAGCCTATCTATTTCTAACAGGCTTTTTTCAGCGTTCTTGCATGTTGTTATTATTTCATGTAAAAGACCAAAAACATCTCTAACATCGGCGGTCGGGTTCTTGCTCATATAAGATGTCATTGCCGTGCCATAGTCTTTGATAAAGGCGTAGTATGGATGGTTTTCCACACTATCTCCTAAAAATCCTTTTGAAAAATCGTCTATATTCATTGTTACTCCAAAATGCTATCTACAATGCCGTGCTCTACTGCTTGCTCGGCTTCTAGATATAAGTTTACTCTTGCATTACTTTCCCAGTATTCAGCTGTTTTTGTGCAGCACTTCTCTAATAAGTCATACATTTTAATTTGTAATTTTTTAATGTGAGCCGCTTCCGTTACAATATCCCTACTTGTCCCCGATAATAGGGTAGAAAGCTCATGTACCATTATTATGGAGTTTCGGGTGATTGCTCTTGTGCCTGTTCCTGCAGCTAATATAAAGGCAGCTGCTGACATTATAGGGCCCCTGCCTAGGGTATTGATTTTTACGGGTGCTGCTTGAAGTACGTCTATCGCCGCAAACATTCCGTAAACGTCACCGCCGTAAGAAGTGACCTCTAAAGTAATAGGATCGTCTTCCCTCTTAGGGTCTAGTGTCCTAATAACGTTGATACGGGATTTTATAAATCCCGCCGTATATATGTCAATTTCGTCTTCTAGATAAATGATCCTATTATCTAGATCGACCGCGTAATCTATCTGTGCCAGTGCGTTTGTAGGGGATGCTTTGTTAGAACCAAGTAAGCTTCCCAAATCTCGTGTATTTTGTGTATCGGGCATATCCTGCTCCTTTTCTAAGTTATTTTATTTAAGATTGTTTCTGTGTTCTTTAATATTTTCTGTAAAGCTTTTAAATTATGCGCCATCACTTCATAAGTAATCATACTTAAGGGGTCTTCGTCTACAGTAAATAAGTCTACTAGAGAGTATCGGTTCCCTTTAGAGTCATCTATTACCATGAGAGCGCCTTCACCGTCTTTTAAAGGTTTAATTCCCCGAGATTCAATAAACTTATGTAATTTATGTAAATCTTTATCCGTACTGGGCGTAGAATAAGAATATAAGGTTTGTGAGGATGCCGGCGTTGACGGATCCCAGGCTAGTGTCGCAGTGCTTGTTGTTACATTGTATTCTAAGCTTGAGGTGTCTGTGTGTACTTTATCTGAGTTTTTCATTTAAAAAAAGTGGTTTTGGTTTTTTATGCTTCTTTTCTAAAGATAGTATATAAAGGTCCCAGTCTTTAACTGGATCAGCGGGGTTAGTTTGAACATGCTGATGGGCCTTTCGTCTAGGTTTAATTAATTTTGTATTATAAAAAAAGTGCCTAGAAAGCCGTTTATTGCTCACAATCTTAGTAACATTGCTGGCTTTTTTAATTGCTTTTTCTTTACTTACTTTATATGCATTTTCTTCGTTTCTTGTCAAAAGTACAGAAAACGCTATAACTATTAAGAGTGGTTTCATGCTACCCTTTCCTTTAATATAAGTTTAAATTACTCTGAGGGCAAGTCTTCAAACTCGCCCTCTTCTATAAGCTCTAGAACTACTACAGAATTTTTGCCCCTCACTATGAGAGGTTCAGGCCTATTGGAGGCAGTCCACACTTTTTTTAAGTGTGCTGTATCTAAAGTAGGCGTATCTGGATATTCTTTCAGGACTTTATATGCCTTATCTTGGAATTTGAAAATACGCATTTTTCCACCTCCCTGCCATATATAACATAAGCTCTGTAGAAGGCTTTTTACTTGATCTTTTACTTAACACTCTTAAATACTTTAAAGTCCAAATCCTGTCTAAAAAAGTTTTCTTACTGAATCTGGTATTGAAGTATTTTAAGTCGCTTTCCATGCAGTCTACCACCTCCACTTTATACCCGCAATCTCCTGCCTTTTGTATAGAGTCTTCGTATAACAAAGGGTCTTCGTTTGGGGCGTCTACAATAATTAAGGGGGTGCTTCTGTCTATCTCTTTACTTACTCTTTTATAAAACGTTGAATATGCGCTAAGCAGTCTTGTTTTATTCTTTGGGTAAGTGAAAGTCATAATTTTCGCACTGGTAGACCCCTGTTCAACCAGCCCTTCTGCTACTGTTGTTTTTCCGGTTCCCGGAAGCCCTTTTAAAATTATAAATTTAGCCATGTTAACTCCTATTTTATGTTAAGTATTTAGTTTCTATTACTTCTTTCTTATACCTATTTTGAAGGTAAAAAAAAGGGAGCAAGGCTCCCTTTTTAAATTACTACCAAAATTAAAAGACGCGGAGATTGCCGCCTCTGAAACCTCTGTTGTTGCCGGGGGTCCATCCTGATCGCGGCCCCGTTGCGAAGTATCCCTTAGTGGAATAATATTTCCAAGGATGTGACTTAACCGTCCCTGTTTTCCCGACTGTCGATACTACTAACTTTTTCGACGTGAGTATATTCATCACTCGTTTTTGGTTTACTTTGGTTAACTTTCCCAAGCCTGTTTGTGAAAGTAGTACACATACCCACTTTCCTCTAACGATAACTTCGATCGCGCGCAGAGCTTTGTAATTGTTAAAATGTTCTTTGATTTGTCCTGCCAATAAGGCAAGACTAGCGGCTGTTTCAGCACTGCCCTTTGTGCCATTTGTAATAGCATTTGGGCGTATGAAAGTCGCTTTTCCTATAGTCAACGTTTTCATTGTTTTTGTTTTCCTATTTTATACTGTTTTCCCGATAATAAGCTTACAAGTAGGCCTATGCCAGCGGCTTGAAAAAATGACACCCGAGTAAAGCTGCTAACATCAGGTATTACAAAATTCCAAAGCCACATAATTAGGAGTGACCTAATTAAGAAGGCGCCTAAAAAGATGCCTATCGGTAGTAGAGTTTTTACTGCTTTTATTGTTTTCATATTTTCTTTTTCTTTGTTAATCTCAATCCCAAGTCATCTAAATAACCTGCTTTCTCCATTATCTCTGGAAGAAGTTTTTTTAAAAATTCCCAGCGCTCAGTGTGCTCGTTTAACTCTTGAACTATCTGATTAATACGGGGAATTATAATGTCCGCCTTCTTCTCGCTTGATCTTATTTTCTTTATCATTTTTTCTCTTTTCTTCCCTCCGTAAATAGTCACCGACACCTGTGGCAGTCGGGGCATTAGAGGTTTCTACTACCTTGGGGTAGTATTTAAGTTTCTCGTTTTTCTTCACACAGCGAGAGATAAACAATGCCTCCTCTTTTGAAGGGTAAATCCCTTTCAAAACACAACATGTGCCGTATTGGCTTTGTTCGTAATTGATTACTGCGTAGTTTATTTTACTCATAAGAGTCCTTTATTTATTTTAAAAAAATATCCATCAGTATTCTTATACCATAAAAATATATTTTTTGGCTTTCTGTACGGCAAAGCTAAACCCTATGGTACGCTGCATGGTTATATGTTGGGTGAGTCCTATGTTTTCTAATATAGTCGAGGTGGGTAAATCTTTTAATTCTAAGGGAGTTAATGTCTTTAAATAGAGGTGGAGTACATATAGCATTCCTTTTACAAACTGAGATTCCGAATCTATGTGTGTGTGTACTTTGTTGTTTTGTATGAAGGTGTGTAGGTAAGACACAGAGGCACACCCTTGGATTAGGGTGTGCTCGTCTCTGTGTTCGGGGGGATATACTGGGGCCGCCTTGGACAGCTCCAATAAGTATAAAAGTTTATGTTTGCCTTGTAAACTGGCTAACATTTTAATGTGTTCATTTAGTGTGTCTTTGTTTTTCATCATATTGCTGGAGCAGAAGGAATCGAACCCCCATGGACTTGTTAAATCCGCTACCTAAACAGGGTAGTGCGTCTGCCAAATTCCGCCATACTCCAATTTAATCCTATTCTAATGTGTTTCTAACCATTCTTTTTCTTCTTTCATACCTTGAACTGACCAACCATCCCAATATCTTTCGTGAGATAACTCTGTATTTAAATATTCAAGTCTTTTTTCGGCTTGTTTTCTTGACGCTGGTTTTTCTTTATTCATTCTATTTCCTATCCATTTTTCTAAATCCATAGTAGGCTTCCAATCAAAACATTCCATCATCTGGCTACTATCGAGTAATGTTTCTTTGGGTTCTACTCTTGGTGGGATATTTGTTGTTTCACCGCCTATCCATTCTGCTATCTGATTAACAGAATAATTTTTACCATACCCTACATTTAATGTTGCACCTATAAGTGGGCTCTCATAAAAAGCAACTTGTATATTAGCCTCAACTATATCACCAACATAAATAAAATCTCTTCGTTGTTCTCCATTCCCAACAATAGTTAACTTTTCACCTTTAGCTTTTTGCTGTTCAAATATTCCCATCACATTACAATAAGCACCTTCTGTCGGTTGACCCTCACCATACGCATTTGAATATCTTAAACATACAGTTGACAAATCATATAAATCTGAATACATTTTACAATATTGTTCATTCATCAATTTATTTAATGCATATGGACTCATTGGGTCAGTCTTCATACTCTCGTGAGTTGGTATTTTAGCTTCTCCATATACCGCTGATGAAGATGTCAAAACAACTCTCTTAACCTTATGTTCTCTACAAAACTCTAACAAATGAATTGTTGTATTTACATTCATATTATGTGAATGTAATGGTTGCTCTATTGATGGTTCAACTCTTGGAAATGCGGCTAAATGAAAAACTATTTCTGGTATCTTATTCATTTTTTCTAAGCGTCTTCCCCAAAATTCCATATCTTGTACATCTGCACTTATATAAGTACACCCATCTTGCTCATTACCTCTTCTACCGCTACTATAGTTATCAATAGAAACTACCTTGTGACCATCTTTCAATAATCGTGTAACTATATGTGTTCCTATAAAACCTGCACCACCAGTAACTAAACATCGCATTTTAAGGTAATAATCCTTGTAATTTCATAGCTCTTACCATTCTAGTTACGCCAATACCTCCACCAAATCTATCAAACATATTTAAGGATAGATACTCTTCCAATTCATCTTCAACTCTTTTTCTACCAAAGTGATTGAACAATAAATTGGCATATTCACCATCTGAAATTGTGTGGAACTGATGCCGCATTTCTGAAACATTTGAACTTCTTTCAGCACTTCCAATTGTTTCCATTCCGTGCATTATAACGTCTACCTTATGAAACAGGTCAGGGTCAACGCTGCTTTGTTTCATATTCCAGAACGGATGTGTTCTTTGTGGAAAATGCGTTAAGAAGGTACAGTCTGTATAGTCACTACAAAGTTTTTCTTCCTCATCTACATCTAGTTCAGAAACAGCATACTTAGTAGCCGCATCGTTGTATTTAATATTTGAAAAATCGAGACTTTCCCCGAAACCTAGGTGGGTTAGTAACTCCTCTTCAAGCTTGATCATATCAGTCATATCTCCATGAGATTCAAACTCAAACATGGGGAAGATCTTGTCATGTCTACCCGGGATTGGGTTAGGCTCATTTCTATATGAGGTTGTTATGCAAAACACTCCTTCTACTTCTGGGTTTTCTAAAAGCTCTCGTTCTAGCCACATTTGCCCTGTCTGTGGCAGTGGCCAATTCGTTCCGCCAAAAATATATTGTGAAATTGTTGCTGGGTCCTCGCAAGCTGCTAGTATTGACTGTCGTGATTGGGCTGGAACTTCGACAAATCCTTTTGCTTCTTGAAAAAAGAAGCGCATCTTTTTTACTACTTCATTATATTCATACATATTTTTCAAAGTATTTATTTTCTCCTTGTGTACCCATAAGGGGTAGTCATTGTTATAGTGCTGCCCTCGTAAGGACAAGCTATAGTCGGTATTGTATCAGTTGCAACTTTTGTTTTACTTCTTAGTTGCTGTGGCTTTTTACCGTCAAGCCGTATATATATTCTAATTTTACTGTCATCTTCTATATCCGGTTATTGTTTCTAGTACCCATGTTAATGCCCTTAAAAGGGATATGCCTGCGTACAAGCATCAGAGGTATAAAGTTGATATTAAGCGGGCCAATAAGCGTTTAATCAATGCTATTGGTGTGTTCTTCTTCTGCATATATTTTACTAAAAAATTTTTCATTTAAAAAAAGTGGTTTATTGTTTGTAAGTTTTCTGTTAAATACAGACCAGTGACCCGAGAGCGGCTCGAACGCTCGACCCACTGCTTAAAAGGCCGTTGCTCTACCTGCTGAGCTATCGGGTCAATATGGTAGCGGGGCCGGGAATTGCACCCGGGACTCAGGCTTATGAGGCCTACGTTTTACTACTTCACTACCCCGCATTTATTGTGGAGACGGCGAGAGTCGAACTCGCGTCTTGAAAAACTCTATATAAAAGTCATTCACAAGCTTATCCAGTTGCTCTTCTTCTGGCAAGTCAGCTTAACTGTTCTTATTTAATGTGTCGTAGTTATAGCAACCAACATCTGATTTACTGTTTTCTCAGGGTCTTTCCGATATGATGTCGCTACCTCTTATCGGAGTAGGAGGGCGACAGGCTGCATATTACTACGCTGCCATTGCGTAACTGTTGCCAATTGAAATTGACGTTTGTTTTAACGTGTATACTCACGGCTTGCACTTCTATACGATATTTCCCAATCGAAACCAAAACGTCCCCATTTAAAAATATAGTTTGCTGCGCTTTTTTCTTATACCTTTTTTGTGAGGGTTTTCACAAAGTATGCCTAGTAAATAAAAAAATTTTGCGTTAACAATAAAAAAAGTATATACTTAAATATAAGCATTTTAAACTTAAAAAGCCAGGGAGGTATCACAATGTTTAAAAAAATATTTATTAGTTTATTGTTAGTTTGTTTTGGCGGGGCCGAAGCGGGGGAATGCGCCGAGCAGCCTATTAATGTTTGATTTAAAGTATCTAATGATATAAACGCAGCAAACTATGGCGAGGCAGTAGCCCTGGACATGCGGGAGGGCGCAAGTTTTTTAAACGGTGACTGGTTTTGTATAGCAGTTAAAGACCTAAATACCGGGGAAGATGTTATAGTGTCTTTTCCTATAGCAGGGTATTGGGCTGCCCCCTCACCTAAAAGCCTTACAGACTTGGAGAAGGAAATGATGACTTTAGAAGAATATCTACGAAGAACTTACAACAAGTCTACTGAATTAAAGCGAGCTAAGTAATGTGAAGTTTTTATAGGCAAAGGGAGGCCATATGTATTTCGATAAAGAAAAAGAACTAGCCATACAATACGTACTAAAATTAAACTTATGTTTGGGTGTATATAATGTGGCTATACTTTTTCTATTTTTTGAAGACATATTTGCTTTTATTATAGGAATGCTAAATATAGGTGTTTGGCTATTTTTTAGAAAGTAAATTTTTAATGTAAAAAAAGGGGCGAACCAGAAAGTAGTCTTGGACCCCGCCCCTCTAAGAAATTAGATTGCTCTAATTACTTTGAGTTCCTGCTATATAATCCCACTAAAATTAATAGTGAAATTACGCCAGCGAACCCAGATGTTCCAAACCCAGTAACAATCGATGTTAAATTAGTAACAACGCTTGTACCGAATACTGGAGATCCGAAAAGAATCTCTGCTAAAACACCTAGAGCCATAAGGCCAGCAAATAGCTGTGTTAGTCCAAGAACCCATTCGTTAATGGTGCCAAAAATATTTTTTGTCATCTTAACTCCTGTTTTTTATTTAAATGAGTAGCTTACTCTAATGCGAATGTCGTCTCCCGATAACTCGCTCGTAATGAAAGCAATTTTTGATATCGAATATCCAACCCCGTACAGAATATCTTCCTCGGAGGTGTATCCAATAGTAGCAAAAGCTCCCTTTGCAGCTCCAGGATTAATAACTGAGCGAACCCAGTACTCTCCTGAAGTCTCTTCGCTTAAGTCATACTCAAGAGAAGTCGTAAACCCTTTTCCTTTAATAGTTGCATCTATTAGTTTTGAGGACTCACTACTTGTAGAAAAGCCCGCAAGAATATCCATTCCAAAACGGTTTGTTGTATTAGAAGCTCTAACAGCCCAGTAGTCTTCACTACCGACTGTAGCTTTTATATCAACAATATAAGCACTAGCTGAAATGCCTACACCGTTTATAGTGCCATGCTCTCGTGGAGCATTTAAAAACACATTAGATCCTGGCCTATGCAAAGTCCAAGCATTGCCATATGCTTCTGGCTGGATACCAAGGGTGAACGTTATATTGAGTGGCGCATTATAAGTGTACCACGCTTCCTCTATGTTTATATTACCACTGTCTAAATTTGTGGTAATATTCCAGTTTTTCTCATCAGTTGATAAGGTAACTCGAGTATACATAGAAGAAAATGTATCATCACCGCCACTAGTGCTAATATCTGTGGATGTCTCCCCTGATACCGACACTTGCGTGAATGAGAAAGATACAATTGTAAATAAATATAATAATTGTTTCATATATTATAATTCCTCGGTTTATTTGTTATGCTAAACCATAGCTTAGCTTTTTTCTTATACCGTAAATATTGTATAAATGGGGATATTTACCTATTTTTAAGATAAAAAAAGGGCGCGCTCATGAAGAAAAAACCCAGCGTTAGCGAGTTTAAGAAAGGAGAACCATGAGAACGCGCCTATAGAGCACCTTAAGGCGTGCTCAGACCAAATCGTTGTAAAAAAATGTATGAGGTTTCCCCTGTCGGGCTGCTACTCATACAAGGAGCGGTTTCCCGCCTTTTTTTTCTAATGAGTTGTTTGCTGTAAGCAGTAAGTTTTGATTCGCCGTGCCATGCCACCCCATGCGCTGGAGATATCGGCATAGCACGTCCCTGCCGGGATCCGTGTTCTTTTTCCTTATTTGTAAGAGAGAGTGATTGCTGAATGAAACAAATCAAAAATAGACTAAGCGTCCCTAGTCTATTTTTCTTATACCTTATTATATTAAAAAAAGGGGATGCGGGATTGTAGCTATGCGCCGACCTGGCATCCCCACATCCCTGTCGGCCTGTCCGCTGTATTGCGGCAATTATAAAAGTGGTAGGTTAGAAAGGATTTGCCGTCAGCATTTCAACAATTAGCATCTTATGCTTTGGCAGCTGGAGAAGTCTAGGCTGGTACCTTGCTTTTGACTTCATGGCGAACCGTTTGAGTTCCTTTCTCATTTGCACGATACAGGCATAGTGCCATTTTATTTTAAGCTTTATTTTAAACTCATCGTACCTACCAGATATAAATCTTAGTAAAACGTCTGTACTGCCGCGCCCGCAATGGGCAAGTGGAGCTGATTTTTAATATTAAATGTTATACCCCACACGGACTTAGTCGCCAATGTGGGGTATAAAGTCGAATCTACGGAACCATGACTTGGTACTTAGCAATCGCAGATTGCATAATTTTCCAAGGATCAAGGTCTTTGGTAAGATCTGCTTTTGCCGCTGTTAAGTTCTCGAGAACGTGCTGCATAACTGCCGGAGAAAACCCCGAGATTAATGCTACATTTTCAAGACTTGTTACAGGCTGTCCAGCATATCCATTGATGTTCCAGTAGATCACTGCAGGCCTGTCAAAGCCAGAATCTACCCATTTCTGGAGGGAGTCTTCGACGACCGTCAGGTCCCCATCGTTCATCTCCGTACACTCATCGAACTGCATGTCCGATAAAATCATCAATGCAGTAGGCATTTGATCCTTTCCTATACCAAACATTTTCGCATGCTCCAGGATCTCGTCCAGTCCGCGTGCAATGTTTGTGCTAAAACCCCAGTCATCGTTATCAATGCGGCGTAAAGCGTCCGCTATTGAGCAGCCTTTCCAAGACTTTAACCTTGGGTTTTCACTAAAGGTCAGGTAACGCCTATGCATGTCTCCCGCCAGCTTGTCTGAACAGTACATACCAAGAGATACAGCAACATCCATACAGCTTATAGACCCAGAGGCCGTACAACACATTGAACCTGACACATCAATCATTGGAAGAATCCGTTCATCTGATTTGATGTAATCTGGAAGTGACTTCCAGAAAGCTTCGATGATAGAATCATCAACCCGCGCACCAAGAAGTCGTCGCGCTTCGTGAGGAAACGCAGTCGCGGCTGGAATGCCGTTCTTCTCGATATGCAAAAGATACCGATCCTTATCGTTCCGTATGAAACTGTTAATGTACCTAACAGAAGCAAGCGAAGGAACCGTGCCGAAATCAATATCCTTCCAGGACTTCGAACACATAAGTGCCTCGACTGTGTCGGAATAAGCTACCACAAGTTTACGGTACTGCTTAGATGTTAAGTCTAAATGATCTCTAAGTTTAGAGTCTTTACGGCTCATCCATTTTGCGCACAGCGGGTTACTGATATTTGCGCCCATTATACTTAAGGCTTGTGCCTCAAGTGAGGTATCATAGAAAGATACCAGATCATCCCATCTACCATACTCTGGAATTAAGTGCATGTTAGCTACCATCCAAGGACGGACAGCCGTGTTTGATGCTCCTTCATGAAGTATCTCTCTCATTAAAGAGCGGTTTCCCGCACCGCCGCGAGGATCGCGGCTCCAGAATAATAGCTTAAACGCCAACTCCGGGTCTTCTCTGAAAGCAGAGAACCAATCATTAACGGAACTGTGCTCGTCCGTATAATACTTCGCACCCTGAATGGATCCACCCTTGGAGAAAAACTCTAGGGGTGCTTTTAGTTCTGAGCCCATTCTACCCAGATTATGATTAAGTGTTAAAGTCATTTCTAACTCCTTTTCTTTTTATTTTAAAAAATTTTATTTACTTTATACCTGTATAATATTCTTATACCATTTTTAAGGTAAAAAAGAACTATGTTCTTTTCCCCTTTCTTTTTTCTAGATTTTTTACAATGCGCCCTAATTTGCTATAGAGCACGAACCCACACACGGAAACTCCCATAATATTCCTAGAAAACAATAGTTTTCTAAATATATAGAGTGAAGGTTCCTTGCCTCTAAAATAGACAAAGGGTTGGATCCACTTACCAAACATCCGGATATCTACCCGGTACCACAATTGTGTGTTTTCTACAAACACCATAAAAAAGCCCCCCTTTCAAGAGATTACAGTAGAACATACTACCATAGTATTCTTATACCATTTTTAAGGTAAAAAAAGAGCCGATGTCACTTCAGTCGGCTCTTTTTCACTATTCTTATTTATTTGATTATTTTCCTTTTAGTGTCCTTATACTAACTTCTAATAAGTTTACCAAGGCGCTAAGCCCCCAGAAAGGAAAAATGGCGTGCACTCCAGCAAGCAGTGCTCCTGCTAAAAGCATGGCTAAGGTAATTAAACCTGTAAAAAGATGCTTAAAGTAAGTTACTTTCTTTTGCTGTGGATATTCCAGAAACAGGCTTTGCAGGTCTGTCAGGACTATACCTGTTTTGTGTTTTAACTCTTCTGCTCTCATCAAGAATATACTCCTCTTTTTGTTGTCTAAAATTTTGGTATGTCCCAAATGTTTTGTATATGTCTTTTATTATTGTATTTGTTTTCATTAGGTATTAATGGTCTATGGTGTAGTGCCGCTCCTCCCATATGTGGGGGTGCCGGTGAGTTTTCAAAAGTAATTTGGGTTCCAGGCAGGCTGTATGTATAAGAGTGCGAAAATCCGAAATCACTAGTGGTTATGTGTAAGAGGTCTTGTGTAACGCCGTCTTTCCTAACTACGCTAACTTGCATAGGAATAGGCATTCCCCAACCACTAGAAAGATTGGCCTGGTTTACGTACCCTCCTGTGTAAATTGCGGTATTGACAATACTTTCTAGTGGGTTAATGTTTTGTCCATAAGCAGAGCAAAACATTAATACTATAATAAGTCTCTTCATTTATTTAATTCCTTTTCTATTAAGTATTCTTTGTAATAAATTTCAAAACGCTCTTCATTGTCTAGCTCGGGGTCATTTACTAAAGATTTTTCAATCTCCTCTAAACTCATAGTATCCAATGAGGGCGCTTCTTTTGGCTTATCTATTTTAATATCGTTAGTCTCCATTAAAGACCCCAAAGTAAAACTAGTTTTGCCTGTAAAAATCTCTTCGCCTAATAATAGGTGGTCATATACTTTAAATCCTATCCCAAGAATTTTATTGCTGCTATTAAAAACGATGACGCAGTCCTCTCTTTCCTTCATTCTAGTTATTCGAGATATAGTTTTATCCAGCTCATCTTCACCTACAAATGATATGAAAATGGGTTCTCTGTCTTTCATTCCGCCTCCTCCTGTTTAGCTATTAATGGAAAATAATAAAGTATTCCTGCTTTTAAAAAAACTTCTTTTGTTATATCTAAGTAAATAGACGGCCCGTACATCTCTTGTTGGTCTAAATACTTTAGAATGTTGTTTTTATTTGGATTTTGCTCCAATAAGTATTGCATGAGGGTTAGTTGTGTAGTTTCCATAATGATATGGGGCCCGAAGGCCCCAAAATTTTAGTACTCCTCTTCTTTCATAATATGTAAGCAACTCGAGCACACGTATACCTGTAAGGGGAGCATGGCTGCCTGCCCGCTAGGGGACATTAGTGCCGACATTTTCATGATCTGGACTTTTGGTTCAAACAGCCCTTTATTACATTTAGGGCATGTTACCTCCGTACAGTTAGACAAGTCTACCTGTGCATCTTGTTTAAGATTCTTGATCATCGCCGTAAGCCGTGATAGTTACGTTATGCGCTATAGGGCCGCGTTCTCCGTCTGCTTTCTCAAAAGAAACGCTATCCCCTCGTGTAAGATTTTTAAATCCTTCTGATTCTATATCAGAATAATGTACAAACACGTCCGTTTGTTCTTCATTTTCGATGAATCCGAATCCTTTTTTTGTGTCGAACCATTTTACTTTACCGTTCTCAGTCATTTGTTTTTAACTCCTGTTGTTGTTTTTGCCATAAGGCATTGTATTTTAATACCGCTTGTTCATGGGCTGTGGCTTCAAGTATAATATCAGCGTCTTGCCCAAACGTATTTATTTTATTAACTACATACTTTGAGTGTGCAGTCTTTGCTATGGTGGAATCTCCTCTCTCTGTAGACAGAGACTCCGAGTAAGTCATTAGTGGCCTTACAAATCCCGGCCATGTGCTAGAAGCTAGCTTTATTGCTGCCTCCTGGCTAATACCTCCATCATTAAATGTGTGATGATGCATATCATGCATTATTGGTATTTTTGTTCTTATATGTATTAAATCATATAAGTCTTTAGTTGAAAATAGGGATGGCGTGCTTTCGTTTTCTAAAACGAGGTACTGCTTTATAAGGGGCGGCAGTTTAGCGTAATGTCTGCAAAATACATCGGCTGCTCTAGCTTTATTGGCGTATGAAGCCCCCATCCGCATACTTAGCACAGCGTTATAAATGGGGCTTCCCCCCATTAGACTGAGCAAGGTTGCCTGTGCATGCAATCTCTTCATACTCTTGCTATACGTACCTGCCTTTAGTGTGCAAAGCTTAACATAAAAACTGGCTCTGGTAGTTATTCTGAAACCATGCTGGAGAGCGTATCTCCCTGCTTTTTTTAAATTATCGTGTATTTCCGAGTAAGGCGCAGGAAATTGTAGGCAAGGGTTTGTCTCTACATAGGGTATAAGCTCGGTCGGGAGCCTAAAGATGGATATAGAGTGAAGGGCATTCCATTTAAAAAGATGGAGTAAATCCGCTGTGTTTCGCATACTTACATCGGCTGCCATATTCATGGCGGAGTTTGATGCTCTTGCGGCCTTTAGGGCAGCAAGCGTTCTAGGGGTCCCTAAGTTACCCGATACTTCGGCTTGGTCCTTAGAAAGCTGCCGTCCTATGTATACTTTAGGTTTTTGGTTTGATAGCTCTGTATTGGACAAAGCATATCCTAAACTATGTACCATTAAAGCGCTCCCATATCCCCCATTTTACTGTCGTTATACAGTTTTTTTAGGGTTTTATTTTTTTCTGTATTCTGTGACGTAGTCTCAGTCCACCCAGACCCCTTAAAGTGAATAGGCAAGGGTTTATAAACCCTTTCTATCTTAGGCTCTTGGCAATTCTTAGAGCACCCTACCTCTTTGGCAGTAGGTATCTGATGCTCTATTACTTTTATAAAATCTTTAGCACTCCCGCAGGAGGTGCATTGGTATGTGTATGTTGGCATAAGTCTCCTATGTTTTCCAATCGTCCATAATGGCTTTTAACACAGCATGCGCTTCAGCATAGCCGCTTTGCCCCTTCAAACTTTTTAATTCCAGGAGCATTCCGCTAATAATAACACGCATATATAAATTATTGCCGGTATTTAATGCTTTTCTCAGCTCTTTGGTTTTATTCTGTGGTATGCCCGTATTACTTAATATAACACATAATTCTTCGTTTGTCATCTATTATTTAATCCTCTTCCCAGCTTGCGCCGTGCGGTTTTGGTTGTCCATACTTATTAACCCTAACAAATACAATTTTTTCTATTCTTAGTATTACTTCTCCCATTTGTTTAGACCTAACATCGCATTTTAATGTAATTGATGTTGTTCCCACTTTCAAAGTTTCCATTCCAATTTCAACTATATCGCCCGGTAACACTGGAGATACAAACTCTATTTCTGACATATATTTAGTGACTAATAAGCCTGTATTGAGTTCTAATGCTGCGTGTACACCTGCTTCTTCGTCAATCCATTTCAACAGAATACCCCCATGTAAAGTACCACGAGGGTTTAAGTCTGCTGGTGTAACGAGTTTTCGTGTTAGGAATTTCATGCTGATTCGCTCAGCGCTTCATTATCTTTAGATTTATCTCTGGTAGTATGCCACCCATAAGATAATATAAACAGGTGTGCTGCTTGTACGCACTGTTTTTTACTCATATGAGACCGCTCATATAGCTCTCTCTGGGCTGCGGGTATTTTATGGATATAGTCTGCCATCCAATCTGTAAACTCTTCGGAAGTGCTTTCGTCCCAACTATGTTCCATATACCAGTCTTCTGACGCTCTGTCAATTTTGTGGTAATTTGCTCCTGCTACCCTGCACATATTAGCAAAAATTGTCTCCAAATGGTAGGATTTGATCGTTTCTTTAGTCATTTAGTGTTACCTCTGTTGGTTTATTTTGTAGTTTATACTCTCTATTTAATAAAGATGCATTAATGTAAGTGACGCCCAAGTCCTCGTCTACTTGTACTCCAGCTGCTTCGTGTATATGTCCAAAACAATGTATACGAGGTCTGTGTCTTAATACGTAGTCTCTTAAATAAGGACAACCGCAGTCTTTGCCCTCTGTATTATTACTTAGTATACCAAAAGGAGGGCCATGAGTAACTAATACATCTACATTTGATGGAGCATTTTTCCAATATCTTTCTCTTTGGTCATTATCTTTCATAAATGCCCAACTACCAAATATGGGAGTATAAGAACTACCAAAGAAGGTAACTCCATCAATCTCTAAGGGAGCTCTCATGTTATGAATACATTCAGCTCCTGTTTCTTCCAGAAACTCTCGCCAATATAATTCTTGTTGGTCTATTCTCTCGTGGTTACCCCAAACGAATAGTTTATGAGTATGTGGTTGTCTCACTAACCAATCTCTAAAATCTATCATTTCATCAGGTTTACCTTGATAAGAAAAATCCCCACAGTGAATAAGAACATCAGCTTGGGGGACATCAAAATTGTATTGAGTATGATTATCGCTAACTATGGCTAGGTTCATGCCTTTATCTCCTGCTATTTAAAAATTACCGTCTGCTACTTGAAATACAGTCAGGCCTAGCTCGTTGCGCCACATATCCACTACGCAGTCTCTGTCATCCAGTACAAAAGCTACTGAATACTTATCTTGGATAAAGCTTTCATAGAGCTCCTTCTTAATAACTGTGTCTTTTCTGTAATCATCTTTTTTTCTCATATAGAGGTGATCGTACTCTATATTATTGTGTTGTAGCCATTCTTCTGTTTCTCTCCGACAGGCGGAATCTCTGCCAGACAGCATTATTGTTTTATGCGATCCCGCCTCTTTAAAGCCTGCCGTTGCGGCTTTAAGTACTTGCACAACTACATTATTTACCGCGTCTTCGCCAACCCTTTTCCAATCGAAGGGGCTTCTATCGCCCATTAAGGCAATAGTCCCATCTATGTCGCATATAACGGCCGTGGGCAGCTGTTCTTTGTTGAACGTTAAAGCATGTTTCTTCATTATTCCTCCTTCATTATATTATATAGTCCGTATAAACAGAATACTCCAAGTACTGGATGTACTATCCATATATATTCACTATCCCCTCCTGTATAGGAGGCATAAGTGTTAAATACGAAGATACTTGAAGCAAATATCAATACAAACAATGTCATTATTTTGTTATAAAGTTTCATTTTATTTTACTTTTCTTTATAACTTTAAATTCATCTAATCCACACACTTCACTATCTATCTTACCATCCCGTTTCCCAATAAATATTCCACTTATATTAGATGCGACTGTATTTTCTGGACCGTTTGGGATTCGTGTTATCAATTCTTCATATGTAATTTCTGATTCATTGTGTACGGAGTCAGACCTCCATAAACAATGTCCATATTCTACTTCACAGTCAGTTCCTTTATCAAACCATGTCCCATCAGATATAAATTTATATTGTTTATTATAGTTCATTTTATTTTTCTTTATTATGTTATTCATCTTTATATTTCTCCATAGTATAATCTATGACAGCTACACCTATCCAAAACACACAAAAACATATTGTTGCACAAACCATTCCTATTCCTAAGTCACTCATTCAACTAATCTCCTTGAAAAAATCCATCAGGATTTACGATAGCCCAATCCAATAATACATTTAAAGCGTATCCAGCATTCCCAGGTGTATCTGCCCAATAATCTTTTATATATCTATTAGTACCTAACACTTGGACTGCTTCTGATAATCTATGTGTAACTTCATGTCCAGTTTTTCCATACAACCATCTTAATCCTTTGTCTTTATCTAAATATTTGTAATAAAACCAAGAGTAATTATATGTAACACTCATATCTGCATCGGTTGTACCACCCATTACTACATTTCCACCTTCTGTATGACTTGGTACTTGACAGATGCTTCCATCTTCGTTTCTCATTTCTATTGAATAACTCATTTTATTTCTCCTTTTCCAACTGATATAATTTTAGCTTTGCAATTAGGATACCAGCAATCACCTTTGATTGCATAAACAGTTCCACATTCTTCACATGAAAGTTCTTTTGTATCCTCAAGATCATAATATTTATTTGTGCCTGCATAGCTATCCTTACAAACAGGGCAATTAATGTGATTATGTACAATATCGCCACACTCTTCACAACATATTTCAGGATAAACTTCAAGCATCACCTCTTCACCAAGAGTAATCCCAGTTTTCATTCTTTCTCCTTACATTCCTTACAGTACTGTGCCCGCATTTCAATTAATCCCATAGAAGCTTCATGTTCTTTATGAGTATAGTCTTTACCTTCTTTAATGATTATGGAGCAACTACTACAAAGTAGCGCTCCTAAACCATTATTAAACTTAAATATTGCTTGTAAATCTTTTTGCATATAAAACTTAACTCCTTTAATTACAATTAGTTATGTTTAATTTATGTGTTATAGATCATTTACGTATCAATTATAACTCATTCACGTATCATTTTGATCTATTAATAGCTATTATATGAGCTATTAACTACTAATAAGTACTTTAGTAGTTAATATATTAATCACTATTCCATTTCCTTTAAATACTTATTCCATCTTATTAATACCCAAGTATTAACAAAACCAAAGAAACCCACAGCTCCAAATATCTGTACTACCTGCGTAGTAAGTATGATATATAAAGCTATAATACTATTTAACCATAACCATGTATAAAAGACGTAGGATAATATCTTGCCACCTTTTGTAAGTGGTAATATATCTTTTTTTTTCATCTTAAAATAAATCCTTCCTATATTGTTTTACTTCGTGTATTGTAAAGTTCTTTAACGCTCCGAAATTGATTGTTGGATTTTTAAACTCTTTTAAAATTTCCCAAATTGAATCATCAATCAAAGCATTGAATACTCTGTTAAATAATTCCATTATGAATTTTGAATCCCAACCACCTTTTTCATTTACTATCTTGGCGTATTCCTTTTCAACCATGTTGGAATCAATGAACTTTCTTACTATCTTA
>Ga0114933_10000197_pt1 | contig 73116 bp, 78 predicted proteins | sample 4SBtaG_FD_89691 | JGI IMG/M metagenome (GOLD analysis project Ga0114933, IMG submission 89691) | Deep subsurface microbial communities from Kolumbo volcano to uncover new lineages of life (NeLLi) - 4SBTROV12_W25 metaG | ecosystem: Environmental > Aquatic > Marine > Volcanic | place: Kolumbo...
TAGCCTCGGTCGATATGATAAATCCGGTCGATCACCGTCTGTTCGCGAGCCACGAGTCCCGCAAGCACCAGGCAGGCGGAAGCTCGTAAATCTGTCGCCATCACCTGCGCCCCGCCCAACTTTTCTACTCCCTGGACGAGTGCGGTATTGCCGTGCAGGTTGATGTCCGCCCCCATGCGTTGGAGTTCGTGAATATGCATGAAGCGGTTCTCAAAGATATGCTCAGTCACCGAAGCGGCGCCCTCGGCCACACAGTTCATGAGCAGAAACTGGGCCTGCATATCGGTAGGAAATCCCGGGTAAGGAGCGGTACTGATCGAAACCGCGCGTGGGCGCTGGCGCATTCTCAAACTGACCCCTGTTTCTGTCGTCGAGATCTCTGCTCCGGCATCACGCAATCTGGCCGTCACCGCGTCTAGATGTGAGGGATTGACGTCATGAAGATGCATCTCTCCTTGCGTGACCACACCCGCCACCAGGAAAGTGCCGGCCTCAATGCGGTCCGGAATTACCCGGTGTGAGGCTCCCGAAAGACTCGGCACCCCTTCTATTTCAATCACATCACTGCCTGCCCCGGAAATTCGAGCCCCCATAGCGGCCAGGCAATTGGCGAGGTCGATCACTTCTGGTTCGCGCGCCGCATTCTCAAGAACCGTGGTACCTTGCGCCAGACTCGCAGCCATCATCAGGTTCTCAGTCCCGGTGACCGTCACGGTATCGAAGACGATTTTCGCGCCGTGCAGACGACCTCCTGATGTGCTTGCCTTGATATAACCTTCCTCGACAGCAATGGTGGCGCCCATCTGCTCCAGCGCGCGCACATGCAGGTCAACCGGTCGCGAACCGATCGCGCACCCGCCCGGAAGCGATACCTCAGCTTCGCCAAAGCGTGCAAGCAGCGGACCAAGCACCAGAATAGACGCCCGCATGGTTTTCACCAGTTCATAGGGCGCTCGCCTGGAAGTCAGCGACCCGGCGTTAACCGTTATGACGGATTTCTCATCGACTTCGATCCGCGCCCCAAGACGGCCTAAGAGCTCCAGCGTGGTCGTGATATCCCGGAGGTGGGGCACATTCGCCACCCGCAGGTTCTGATCTGTCAGGAGGGCGCTGATCAATACCGGCAAGGCCGCATTTTTGGCACCCCCGATGCGAACCTCGCCGCGTAGCGCCCGGCCGCCCCTGATGACTAGACTTTCCAATAGTGTGACCGTTCAGACGATAGAAAAGCGCACCCAACTTAGGGCGCTGAAGATAAGAGTTTAACTGCATAAACAAAAAAGGCGCCTAAAAGGCGCCTTAATTGAATTGTTCAAAAGAGATCAGCGCTAGGCTTCTGGCGTCTGTGACAACGCTTTTTTAAGTTCGCCGTTTTCGTACATTTCCATCATGATGTCGCTGCCTCCGACAAACTCCCCGTTGATATAGAGTTGCGGAACCGTTGGCCAGCTGGAAAACTCTTTAATTCCCTGGCGGATCTCATCGTCCATCAGGACATCGGCGGTTTCGAACTCCGCACCTAGTGCCTGCAGGATCTGGATGGCGCGGCCTGAAAAGCCACACTGCGGGAAGTCGCGGTTGCCTTTCATAAATAGCATGACTCGATTGCTGTCTACTGTTTCCTTGATTCGTTGACTGACGTCCATAAGATTCCCCTGTAAAGATCTGTGACAGGCAAGCTACGATGATTGCCTTGGGTTCGTATCCGGCCTAAGCGGAAGCCTTTTCTTCCGGCGTTAAGGTGCGCATCGACAACGCGTGGATCTGCACTTTCATGCGATCGCCCAGCGCGCCATAGACCATCTGGTGCTGCTGAATGCGGCTTTTACCGGCGAAAGCCGCACAAACGATCTCTGCTTCAAAATGGTGGCCGTCGCCGGAAATTTCAACCGACGCGCCCTCCAGGTTTTCTTCAATCCAGCCTTTGATGTCTTCTGGACTTACCATATCATTTCCTTTTGTTGCGCTTCAAACCCTTAAATTTTAAAGGTTTTCGAAAGCCTTTCGCTCGAGCGATTCTATCAGGGCATCCAGCCCGTTGGCGTTAATGTATTCGCCATACTGGTTGCGGAAACTGATAATCAGGCTGATTCCATCCACCTGGATATCGTAGATCTGCCAGAGGCCGTCGGCCGTGAGAAGGCAATAGTAGTCTACGGGTACGGGCGTTTGAGCTGGCAGCGCCACCTTGGTCGGCACCACCGCAATGCGGCCCTCGGCCCTAAGCGTCACCTCGCCAAAGTGGAGCTCCTGATCCCCGGTGTACTCAAACATTGCGGTCGCGTAGGTTCGCATCAGAAGGTTCTTGAAACCCATTGTGAACCGCTCCCGCTGCTCCTGAGATGCGGTTTTCCAATGGGATCCCAGAATCAATCGCGACACCTTGTTCAGTGCGATCTTGGGGATGACGAGTTCTTCGACGAGCGCGTAAAGCGCGCCATGATCTGCCTCAAGCTCTGCACGGCGTTCGCGCAACTCACTGATCAGTTGATTGACCGTGCTCTGGATCATCTCGTCTGCCGTTGGTGCGGCAGTCGCGCTGGCGCAGCCCATAGCGATGACCAAACCCAGCGCAAAATGCTGGGACATTTTCACAGTCCGCTTCACTATCCGGGTCAATCGAAGAAACAAAGTCACGCGGTCAGCCTGTAATCGGGATCAAGGCGGATATTTTGCAAAGTTAACGCCGTCATTTCAAATAGCGATTTACTGTCAGCGGCCAAAAGGGCGTAACCACAGAATCAGCCTTGGCAGGAGAGTCAAAGAGGCCAGCAATGCCATTGCCATCCCGAGCGCGGTAAAGACGCCAAAGTAGATGGTCGGTAGAAAATTCGACAGCACCAATATGGAGAATCCCGCGATGATGGTAATGGCGGTGTAAAAAATGGCGCGCCCAATGTTGGCGTGGCAGTAATGCAGCGTTTCCACATAGTCGCCGACTCGCTCGATCTCACTGCGAAAGCGATAGATGTAGTGGATACTGTTGTCCACCGCGATACCCAACGTGATCGAGGCAATCGTAATGGTCATTATATCCAGAGGAATCCGGGCCCAACCCATCACGCCGAGGATAATCGCCGCCGCCAGCAGATTGGGCGCGATCCCAATCACCGCAAGCCGCAAGGAACGGAACAGGATCAGCAGCATGAGGCCAATTCCCAACATCACCACGCCAAGGCTCATGATCTGAGAGGAAAAAAGACTCTGGAGCATATTGTTGTAAAGCACGACGAGCCCCGATACCTGAAACGCCTCAGGTTCCAGACCCAAATCCTTCTCAAGACCTGATTGAATCTGTTGGAGCAACGCGTTGCGCCGAAGATCGGGAAGAGAGTCACGGATACGAGCTGTCAGTCGCATCTCATCTCTTTCGATTGACACATAGGGACTCAGCAGCGCGGCTTTAAGATCGTCTGGCATCCTTTTATAGAGCACCGCAAGCTCAAAGGTATCGAACGGTGCCTTGCTGATCGACTCCCCGACTCGTATCAGCGAAGCCAGAGACAACACCTGTCCGACCCCGTAACGACTCTCAAGAAAGTCATGCACCATCGATACCGTTTTTATCTTTCCCGGTGTAAACCAGTAGTCCACCGGATCGCCCTGTGACACTGACCCCAATAACAGTGCCAAGTCGTCATCAGATTCTTCGGCGGGGGCGATCTCGGGTTCCGGCTCAAACCGCACGATAACGTCAAGCGGCGTGGTCCCGCCCAGTTCACGATCGATCAGCTTGAGTCCACGATAAATCTCGGTGTCCTTGCCAAAATAGTTTATGAAACTGTTCTCGACCTCAAGACGGGTAATCCCCATCCCGCCCAGGATAGCCAGAGCCAGGGATGTCGTGATGACAAGACGGCCCCGTTGCGCCGTAATCCGTGACAGCGTTGCCGTAAATTTGAGTCCAGGAACTGATGCGCTTTCCCCTTTTTGTGCCGGACCCAAAACGGCAAGCAACGCGGGAAACAAAAGAAAGGACACGGCAAACGTCACCACGAGACCGAGCGACATCATCCAGCCGAAATCGATCACCGGCTTGATGCTGCTGAGCACGAGCGATCCAAAAGCCAGAATGGTCGTCAGTGCTGTATACAGGCAAGGCCAGAACATTTTCTGCATGGTCATCAGCACCCGCGCCGGGTGCGCCAGTTCGGGGTGATCCCGAACCAGCTGTCGATGCCGAACGACAAGGTGCACATTCATCGACATGGTGAGAATCAGCATCAGCGAGATGAAGTTTGAGGAAATCACCGTTACCTGCCAGCCCGCAAGACCCAGCAGACCCATCATGCTCAACCCGGCAAAGAAACAGCTCGCTAACGGCAACACCACCCATCGAATTGCCCTGAAGACAATAGCCAACATGACCACCAGAAACACAAATACGCCCAAACCGAACGTCACCAGGTCGTTGCGGATAAAGGTGATCATGTCATCGGCGATCATCGACACCCCGCCGAGGACGAGAGACCCCGCATCGCGGTGACGCTCCATGGCCTCGCGCACGGCAACAATGGTGTCATGGCGCGCTTGGTTTAGCTGGCGCTTTTGTAACTGATACTGCGCGTCCAACTGGATAGAACGTTGTTTCTCATCCGGTGTCGCCTTGCCCGCGCCGATGCGCTGCGACAATCTGCGGCGCTCGCCCTGCAAAGCCTCAAACTCCGGGGCTTCGTCCAAATTAAGCTGCAGAGCCGTGGTTCTCCCGTCGGCACTCACGATCAGTTCGGAGAACACCGGGCTCGTCGTCAGCTCCTCACGCGCCTTGTCAAGATCAACTTCGCTGTCTCTCAACGTCCGGTAATTGCCCGCCAACTCAGTCAGCGATCCTTCTCCCTGCGCGAGCAGCGGCACATCAAGCAACGAGACGACTGAACTGATCCCGGGAACCTCTTCAAGATCAAGAACGAGCTTATCCACTCTCTTCAGCGTGCTTGTGGCAAAGACCCCCTGCTCGGGCACAAGCGCCACCACAAGAAAACTCTTGGATTGATAGCGCTCCGACAGGTCCCGAAAGACCTTGTAGTCGTGGTCATTCTCCAGCAGTAAAGAATCGGCAGAGGCGTCCAGCCTGAAGTCACGCGCATGCCAGCCGAGCACCATCAGCACCAGCAACAAAGCGATCAGTAACGGCCAGGGCCGCAGGACAGTCCAGTGGCTGTAATCACGGGAAAACCAGTTCATCAGGCGTCCAGCAGATCCGCCACCGTGCGCGCTTTCACAGCGTGATCAAAAGCGCGTTCAGGGTCAGTAAAAATCAGTGCACCGCTATCCGTATTCAATTGCTGCATGGTTTCTATTACCGTACGCACTCCGATGAGGTCCCCATCCGCTTGGCAGACGATAGTGTAAGGGCTATCTGAAGAGGCGACGTCTTCACAAGAATCAAAACACCCGCCAAAACCGGCCGGCAATGCCTGTGCCGGACACCCCCTCAGGCACACAGGGACTCCCGATATCTCCGACGCGATCTCCCCAAGAAAACCCTTTTCAGCAATCGGACCGGTCTTTACATCGACCACAAACGCATCCAATTGGTGGCCTAAAGCCTTTGCCATTGCCTTGACCCTAGACAACTGTTTTGGATCAGTTTCGGGATATGCTGAGGCACTCTCTAGCTCAACAATAAACCGAAAATCAGGATCCGTATCCTCGATCCAAACGGCGATCTCATCCAGGCTGATCGTATGCAGTCGGTCAGCCGGCACCCAAACACTGCGCAGATGGTTTGCGTACCAGGACAACTGCCACTCTTGCGGCAGGTCGGCATCATAAAAAGTCCCCTGCCATGCTTTGTGGCGCCAGCCGCGTGTCCCAATTCTCAACGGGTGTTGCATGCTCTGAACCCGACAGTATCGACAAAAGCCTTTCCTTTAGAATAACCCGCATTGTGCTAGTAACCGTGCACGGATCCTGAGATTCATAACGTGGTTTCAATATGACGGAATCTGCCTTTTTGGTCGACGCGCGAGCCGTTATCGCCTGCGAAGGTGAAGCGCTTTCAACACTGGGCGCACGCCTTGACCAGCGGTTTGTTCAGGCCTGCGAGGCTCTGATGGCGTGCACTGGACGCGTGATCGTCACCGGGATGGGAAAATCGGGACACATTGGCAGCAAAATCGCAGCGACCCTGGCCAGCACCGGCACGCCGGCCTTTTTTGTACACCCTGGTGAAGCCAGTCATGGAGATCTCGGCATGATTACCCCGGGGGACCTGGTTCTGGCGATCTCCAATTCCGGCGAGACACCGGAAATCCTCACCATCCTGCCGATTATCAAGCGGATGGGAAACACGCTTTTGGCGCTCACGGGCGACGATGGATCATCGATCGCAGGGGTAGCAGATATCAGTCTTGATGTCGGTGTTGAGCGCGAAGCCTGCCCCCACAATCTCGCGCCGACCGCCAGCACGACTGCCACATTAGCGATGGGCGACGCCCTGGCCATCGCCGTACTCAAGGCGCGCAACTTCGGCGCCGAGGACTTCGCGCGCTCTCACCCCGGCGGCGCACTCGGCCGACGCCTGCTGGTACATGTTAAAGACCTGATGCATACCGGCGAAACTTTGCCGCTCGTCTCGCCCGAGGCATCACTCACGGACGCGCTGGGAGAGATGTCGGCCAAGCATCTCGGCATGGTGGGCGTCGTGGATAACGAGGGACTGTTGGTTGGGATCTATACCGATGGTGACTTACGCCGCACGCTCAACCAGGGTACCGAGATCAATGCCTGCCGCATCGATAACGTTATGGTTCGCTCACCCCGCACTATCGCGCCCGATACCCTCGCTGCAGAAGCTGTAGAGATGATGCAGCGACACTCCATTAACGGCTTGTTTGCCGTGGATGGGGGCGGGCGCCCCGTTGGGGCGCTGAACGCGCTGGACCTGATACGCGCCGGCGTCTTCTGAAACCTCGTGCGGGCGCAACTCGAAAGGCTGGTCCTGGTCGGCGTGCTTGGCGCCATGGCAGGCCTCGGCATCTGGATGCAGGTCAACCTGCTGGAACCTGCCGAGAACAAAGTTGCGGCACCGCTAACCAATGAGCCCGACTATTACATCCAGAATTTCACCGCGACCGGTCGGGATGAAGCCGGAGTCATCTATGTTCTCAAAGCGGAACGTCTGGCGCACTTTCCCATCGACAATACCGCTCTCCTTGATAAACCACATCTCGTGCAGTATCAGGAGGGCAAGCCGGCACGACAGACCACCAGTGAATCCGGTTGGATGTCCGGTGACGGGTCTGAGGTTCTGCTGTCGGGTAACGTCGAAGTCACCCAATTTCGAACTGATGCAGATCCCGGTAGCGTCACCCGCACCCAGCGTCTCAGTGTCCGATTGGATCGGGGCAGCTAGGTCCGGGCAGGCAGGCCCGGTTTGCTAAAATTCGGTCATGATCCGAAAACTCCTCGCCGCCTTCTCACTCTTATTTCTGTTTGCTCAAAACGCTGTCGCGCTCGAGTCAGATCGCAACCAGAGCGTACTCGTCGAAGCTGACGAAGTGGAGATGGACTTCTCCAGTGGTACCCGCATCTACCGGGGCAACGTATCAGTGCGCCAAGGGACCATACGCATCATTGCCAATCAGATCGAACTGATCTACAAGGGTGAACAACTGGATCACGGTATTGCTACCGGTAATCCGGCCGTCTTCCGACAGCGGCCGGACGGAAAAGACCACGATGTCATCGGGACCGGCCGTCGAATTGAACTCGACGAGATGCAGAACATTGTCACCTTTATTGGCGATGCCCGACTCCGGCAGGACCGTGACGCAATAGAGGGTGAGCGGATTGTCTACGACATGGCGCGCGACCGGATGATCGTGCGCGGGGGAGATGCCTCGCCGACTCGCACCACGCGGGTGGGTGAAGATACCGATACTGCGCTGCCCACTCAGGACGGGGAACGCCCGCGAATGGTCCTCCAGCCCGATGCGCTGGGCGATGAGAGCGCCGGAACGGGTACACCGGCGGCAACCCGTTCGGCACCTTCAAAATCCGAGCAGGCCTACGTGGGCGAGACGGGCGCTCCGGTATTCGCCACCCAAAGTGTGACTGGCGCATCACTTGGTACTTTGCCGGGCGGATTACCCGTGAGAGTACTGCGCATGGAAGACGGCTGGGCACAGGTGAATACGCCTCACAGTGTACGCGTCTGGATCTACGGCAAGTTTGTATCAGCCGACTCCGGCATCGCTACCGTGACAGGCTCGGCGGTCAGGCTGCGATCCATCCCTTCCACCGGTCCCTCGTCTGTCGTCCTGGGCGAGGCCGCCAAAGGCCAACGGGTGCGGGTTCTTTCTGTGAAAGGAAAATGGAAAGAAATAGAGGCATCGGCTGATCTCAAGGTATGGATTCCCTCGCCTCGAATTGAAGCTTCAGAGAATCCGAGCACCTGGGAGCGCGACTGGCGCGAATCTTCCTCCAAAGCGGCAGAAGGTTAAGCAACCCCTCCCAACGCCGTTGCGACGGGATCTGGATCCATGAGTTCACTTACCACCCAAGGCCTGGTCAAGCAGTTTGGCCGAACGACGGTTGTCGATGATGTCGATATCAGTGTCAGCGGCGGAGAAGTCGTTGGCCTGCTCGGTCCAAACGGCGCTGGAAAAACCACCTGCTTCTATATGATCTGCGGCCTCGTCCGACGCGACCAGGGCACCATCCTGCTCGATGATGAAGACATCAGCGGGCTTGCTATGCATCATCGGGCTCGCAAAGGGATCGGATACCTGCCGCAAGAGCCCTCCATCTTCCGGCGCCTGACCGTACGGGATAACCTGCTAGCGGTGCTCGAAGCGGTCCCCGAACTTGATCGTGATGCCCGACAGCAGCGTGTTGATGAGATGCTGGAAAAATTCGGTATCACGCATAAGGCCTCTGACTATGGCTACAGCCTGTCGGGAGGCGAGCGGCGAAGGGTTGAGATTGCCAGGGCAATTTCATTGCAACCCTCCTTCATGCTGTTGGATGAACCTTTTGCCGGCATTGATCCCATCTCGATCATTGACATTCAGAAACTGATTCAGGATCTCAAGGATATGCAGATCGGGGTGCTGATTACCGATCACAATGTGCGTGAGACGCTGGGCATCTGCGATCGCGCATATATCCTGACCCAAGGCAAGGTGCTGACGGAAGGCAGTGCGGAGCACATCCTCGCCCATGACGAGGTGCGGTCGGTCTATCTTGGCACCGGTTTCCGACTTTAATCTATTGCGCGGGACCCAAGTTGAAACAGGCGCTTCATCTCCAGCAGGGTCAACGCCTGCAACTCAGTACACAACTACAGCAATCGATTCGTCTGCTGCAGTTGTCCCGTGAGGAAATTCGACAAGAGATCACCTCTGCCCTGGAGTCAAACCCCCTGCTGGAGGAAGGGGAGTCCGATGCCCTGCCCGACATGTCATCAGACGCTGACCTTGGGCCTCTCGCCGACGCGCTGACCGAACCTCAACAAAGGGACGAGACGTTTTCAGAGGACGAGTGGCGTGATACACCCGCCGCCGATCGGCACTGGGAGCACTTGGGATCCTTATCCTCGACTGGCCGCCCAACAGATGACGCGCCCTATGATCATGAGCCTCTCTGGGAAAGCAGGCAGGATAGTCTGTCCGGTCTGCTGCTTGAAGGACTTTCCCTGCACAGACTGAGCGACTCAGATCAACGCATTGCGCAAGCACTCATCGGCTGTCTTGATGGAAGAGGCTATCTCACAGCCACCTATGATGAAGTCAGACAGGTCCTGCAGCCTGAGATTGAAGCCGAAGACGATGAAATTGACTCGATGCTTCATCTCGTACAGAGCCTTTCCGACCCGGGCATTGGCGCGAGAGATTTGGCCGAATGCCTGACGCTGCAACTTAATGCCCTGCCCGAAGACACCCCGGATCTACAAAAGGCACAAGAAGTTATTCACGAGCATCTCGCCCTGCTGGGTTCGCATCGCTATGAGGCGCTTGCTGGCGTGCTCGATATCGATACTCCTGCCTTGGCTAAACTGCTTGAAATCATCCAGTCACTGGATCCCAAACCTGGTGAGCGCCTTGCTGCCCCCTTGGCCCTGGCGGTGACACCTGATGTCCTGGTCCATCGACAAGACGATGCCTGGACAGTCAAGCTCGAGCATGAAAGTGCTCGGGGTATCCGCATCAGTGATGACTACCAGCCGTATCTCGATGGTGATGATCAGGCAACCCGAAAATACCTCAAGGAGCACCTGCGCGAGGCACAGTGGTTCATCCGAAGTCTCCAGCAAAGGGATCAGACCATTCTCAGCGTTGCGGCCCAGATCGTCTCGGTACAAAGGGGCTTTATGGACGAAGGAGACAAGGCGGTGGTGCCGTTGACCCTCAAGGACATCGCGCAAGCGCTTGACATCCACGAATCCACCGTGTCGCGCGCCGTGGACCAGAAATACCTGCTCACGCCGCACGGATTGTTTCCGCTGAAGCATTTCTTCTCAACCGGCCTGGCTACCGCCTCGGGATCCCAGACCTCTTCCCGGGCAGCGCAGGCAAAAATCCGCAAAATGATAGAATCCGAGCCCCCGTTGAAGCCGATCAGCGACAGTCGACTGGCGGCGCAACTCGAGAAAGAAGGAATCTCGATCGCCCGGCGCACCGTGGCCAAATACCGCGAGCAGATGAATATTCCGCCAGCCAATCAGAGAAAAAGCGTAATCTAGTTATGACACAAGCGGCATTCACCAACGAAGTCGACGCATCGGGCCCGTTGCAAGGTCTGCTCATCCGGGAACGGGTCGCGGTCAGCGTCAAAGTCTCGAGCAAAAAACGCATGCTTGAGGAACTGGCTGAACTGCTTTCTCGACAGCTTCCGGGGATGGATCAACACACCGTATTTTCGACGCTGACCGAACGCGAACGTCTCGGCAGCACCGGCATCGGGCAGGGAGTTGCGCTCCCGCACGGTCGATTGAACGGCATCCAGGAGCCGATCGCTGCCGCCCTGAAACTGCATCAGCCACTGGATTTTGATGCGATAGATGATCTCCCCATCACAATGGTGATTGGCCTGCTGGTTCCCGCCGAGGCAACGGACCAGCACCTTCGCATATTGAGTGACCTGGCCGGCGCATTTTCTGATAGCGGTTTTCGACGTGCCGTTGGGGATGCCAGTGACGCGGATACCCTGTTCGGTCTCTTGACCTGATTCAACCGACCATAAGCCCGTGACGTTCGCACCGGCGAAGCACTGGCCTCGATCATCGCTTAACTGACCCAGCGCAAAACACGCCCACCATGAATCTGATTATCGTCAGCGGGCTGTCAGGATCAGGCAAGAGTATCGCACTGCACGCGCTTGAGGATCTCGGCTACTTTTGCATCGACAATCTTCCCTTCGGCATGCTCCGTCAGCTCACCAGCGAGCTACAACAAGGCTCCTCCACCGATATTGAACGGGTGGCCGTCAGTATCGATTCGCGCAGCCGGGAATTTCTCAAAACCCTTTCGTCCGGCCTCGAACAACTCCGCGACGCTGGAGTCACCGCGCAGATTGTCTTCCTCGAAGCCGGCACAGAAAAATTGCTGCAGCGGTATAGCGAAACGCGAAGAAGACATCCCCTGACCGACGAAGACACGCCGCTGCGTGAAGGGATCCTGCGCGAACGCGAGATGTTGACCCCATTGGCGGATGCGGCAGAGCGTACAATCGATACAAGCGTCATGACACCTTTTGAATTGCGTGTGGCCATCCGCAGTTTTGCCGAGGGCGCGCTGCAGTCGAGCCCGACATTGCTGTTCCAATCTTTCGGCTTCAAGCGTGGAGCGCCGGTGGATGCTGACACTGTCTTCGATCTTCGTTGTCTGCCAAACCCCTATTGGGAAAAAGAGCTTCGAGATCTGTCGGGTCTCGACCAGCCCGTTATCCAATTTCTTGAGGGATCTGATCTTGTTCACCAGATGGCCGGGCAACTGAAATCCTTTATCAATTTCTGGATCAGGCACTTCGACGTCGTTGACCGCAGCTATCTTACAGTCGCACTCGGCTGCACGGGTGGGCGGCACCGGTCGGTCTATATGGTTGAGCGGCTCGCTCGTGAGTTTCGCGAAGGCGCAGGGCCTGTACAGATTCGCCATCGAGACCTGACCCCCGTGAAGGAGTCCTGAACAGTGCCGGTGGAGATGGAAATCACCATCATCAATCGTCTTGGGCTACATGCCAGGGCGTGTGCCAAACTCGTCAAGGCCGCAGCTCACTATGAGAGCCGTATCGAACTGCTTCAGGGCGAACAATGCGCTGACGCCAAGAGCATCATGGGTCTGATGATGCTGGCGGCGCCTCAAGGATCAAAACTTGTTCTCAAGGCCGACGGCATCGACGCAAAAGAAGCGGCAGAGGAAATCTCGCAGCTCATCAACGATCGTTTCGGGGAGGAAGAGTAGTGCTTGCTCTGAGCGGAACTGGTATCGGACGGGGAATTGCGATCGGCCGCGCCCTGGTGCTTGATTCGCCCCAACACGAAGTACCGCATTTTCAGATTGATACGAAGCGCATCGATGGCGAGATTCTGAGATTCAATCAAGCGATTGCGGCAGTACGCCAGGAGCTCCAGCACCTGCAGTCGACCCTGCCGGCGACAGCGCCTCCCGAGACCGGCGCGTTCATCGATGTCCATCTTCTTATGCTGGAAGATCCATTGATCTCAAAGGAGCCGGCAGAATCGATCCAGCGCGAGCAAATTAACGCCGAATGGGCCCTCAGCAACCATGCCCAGACGCTGGTGGCCTTCTTCGACAACATCTCCGATCCCTATCTACGCACCAAAAAAGATGATGTGACTCAAGTAGTGGGAAGAGTTATGGACATCCTCACTCAACGGGCAGAACGATACCCCAACCTGTCCAGCATGGAGCCTGAGCTCGCCGATCGAATCATCGTCGCCCGGGACCTCAGCCCCGCAGATGCAGTGATGCTGCGCCATCGAAGTATGGCCGCTTTCGTCACCAGCCTGGGCGGGCCGATCTCCCACACCGCTATTCTGGCCCGCGACCTCGGGATTCCTGCGATTGTCGGCCTGCATGGGGTGATCGATACGATCAGAGACCAAGACACACTGATCGTCGATGCCGCCAGTGGCACTGTGCTGGTTTCTCCGGATGAGCGCTTGCTGAAGCAGTTTGAACTCCTGCAGGCGCGCCAACATGAAGAAAGACAAGCGCTCGCCAAGGTGGGCGAGAAAAGAGCGGCCACCCTTGATGATGAAGAAATGACGCTGCTGGCCAACATCGAACTACCCGAAGACCTCGACGCATTGGCCGGCAGTGGCGCAGCAGGGGTTGGCCTCTACCGGACTGAGTTTTTGTTTATGAATCGGACTGAGCCTCCGGAGGAAGAAGAACAGTACCAGGCTTACAGTCAGATCATTAAAGCAGTCAACGGGCCGGTAACGATCCGCACACTTGATCTTGGCGCGGACAAACAGGTAGACGGGGGTCGTGATGAGCCTAAGGCAGAGATGACAGCAGCGCTTGGGCTGCGGGCCATCCGGCTATGCCTCAGCGAACCTTCCCTCTTCAAGCCTCAGTTGCGGGCCATCCTGCGGGCTGCCGTACACGGCGACGTGCAGATGATGATCCCGATGTTATCCAGCCTTTCGGAACTCGAGCAAAGTTTCTCCCTGATCAGAGAGGTTTGTGCCGAACTTGAAAGCGAAGGTACCGCATTCAAACCCAATATTCCGATCGGCGGCATGATTGAGGTGCCGGCAGCGGCAATTGCCGCCGATCTCTTTGCGCAAAAGCTCGACTTTCTTTCCATCGGAACCAATGATCTCATCCAGTACACCCTCGCTATTGATCGCGTAGACGACGCGGTCAACTATTTGTATGACCCCCTGCATCCTTCCGTGTTGAGGCTGGTACGCAATATCATTCAGGCGGGTAAGGCGGCAGGCATTCCGGTCTCGATGTGCGGCGAGATGGCAGGAGATCCGGCATTCACCCGACTGCTGATGGGTTTGGGATTGCGCCAGTTCAGTATGGAGCCATCACAACTGCTGGAGATACGCCAACAGGTCCGGCAGACCCGACTCTCGGCCGTTCCCGAATGGATCGAGCGCATTCTTGAGTGTACTGATACGAGTGCTCTGCACGGACTGGTCGACCAACTTAATGCGCAGGAGTGCGTATGAGCGGCTGCGCATCGGCAGAACCCTTTGCGCTACAGGTGCTCGGCAGCAGTATGGCGCCGGAATTTTCTGAGGGGTGTGTCGTGATTGTTGATCCGGGCGCACCACTCTGCCATGGTGCCTTCGTAGTTGCAGAACACGGTAACGGCGTGATTCTGCGTCAGCTGAATATCGACGAGGGGCAATGGTCCCTCAGCGCGCTTGAGACTGGGCATCCCCGCATCCGGATTGCGGGCCCTAAAGTGATCCGGGGCGTTGTCACCCAACGGGCAGGCCGTCGGCGCAAGGACCGCAAGAGCTACCTTTAGGAATTTCGGTCGCAGGCCTTCACTCGCGGCTCGACCGGTTGCAAACCCCTTTCTCCACTGCCATTACCGCTGCTTCAACCCGGGAATGCACTCCCAGTTTGCGCAGGATTGCCTTGACGTGCAGTTTGACCGTACCGTCCGAAATATCCAAATGACGCGCAATAACTTTGTTGCTTTGTCCCTCAGAGAGATGGCAGAGAATCTCGTGCTCACGGGGCGTCAGGCTGCTGAAGGGGGCGAGATCATCTTTTCGCTCACGCCGCTCTCCGTGCCGCACAAGATCTGCCAAGACACTGGTCAACGCAGGCGCCACAACAATCTTCCCCGAAACAATTTCCTGAAGCGCGAGAACCAACTCATCGGGTTCCATATCTTTCAGCAGATAACCACGCGCACCATTGCGCAGCGACTCGGACAGGTCACCCTCATCGGCGCTGGTGGTCAGCATGACCACAGGAATCTCCAGACCCTGCTCCACTATATGACGAAGCACCGACAGTCCGCCCAGATCGGGCATGCGCAAATCCAACAGCACAACATCGGGCTTTAGCGTCTCGACCAGACGAAGGCCTTCCTCCCCTTCAGCTGCCGCGCCCACGACCTGCAGTCCACGGCGCTCGAGCAGGCCCTGCAGCCCTACCCGGAAAAGTGCATGATCATCCACGATCAAGACTTTCATTCAGTCTCCTCCCCCAAAGGTTTTCTACCGGCGGCTTCGTCTGCCGAACCCAGTTCTATCACGACCCGGGTACCATCGCCGGGTTCACTCTCAATGGTGAGCTCCGCTCCCACGGTCCCGGCCCGCTCTTGCATGATGGCAAGCCCAAAATGCCCATCGCTATCCTGATCATCAGGAGCGATGGCCATGCCGACTCCGTCGTCCTCCACAATAAGACGAAGACGGCCTATGTTGTCATAACTTAGCAAAACCCGCACCATATTTGCCCGACTATGCTTTCGCACGTTCGTGAGAGATTCCTGGACAATCCGCAGAATCTGCGCTTCTTCTTCTTCGGTAAGTTCTGCGTCGTTCGCCTGATTCTGTAACACCGTCTCTGTGCCTGTCTCCTTGCGCAGACGCGACAAAAGCCGCCGAATACCCGGTATCAGTCCGTGCCGACTGAGGGGAGCCCTGAAGTGTGCGATCAACTCCCGCAGTTCGACGTTGGCTTCATCCACACTGCTCTCGATGCGTTCCATTTCCTGCCAAATGGCAGATTCACTGTCCTGGCGCAGCGTGTCGTCCAAAACGCGGATCTGGAATTTCAGACTGGCAAGTGTCTGCGCGAGCGAATCGTGCAGTTCATTCGCCAGTTGGGTGCGCTCATTAAGCCGCTCCTGCTGGGCCTGCAACTCCCGCTCGCGCTCTTCGGCTAACGCCTCCAGCCACTCTGACAACCGGTTAATGTCATCGACGAGTTCACCGATCTCACTGTTATCCGAGCGTGGCAATCGTGAGGAAAAATCCCCCTGTCGGATGCTGGATGCCCAATCACGCAGAGCCAAGAGCGGACCCAACAGCCATCTCTGCACACCCAGAAGCATGCCAGCGAGACTGAGCAGCAGGATCGCTGTCAACGCCAAGAGCAGCCCTTGAATGAGTGCATGATCTTCCCTTGATTGACCCAACATCACCGCCAGGACAACGCACAGAACGGATAACCCCAACACCCCTCCAGACCACCAGAAGAACCGTCTCGGCAGCAGATAATGCCAACGCCTTGGGTCAGGATGAGAGGGGGCTGTTGAGGGTTTTTGTGAATCAGTCATGACAGACAAGAGAACGCCTTGATCCGACAATAATTACTTGCTGGCATAGGGCAGGGCGGACCGGGCAGTAAACACTGCTCTCGCGTGACCGACAGTATAGGCTACCTGAGCGCCCCAGCCGCCTACGGTTTTGGATCCGGGATCGCTTCAGGCGGGACAAAGTGGGGGTCGTTGGGATTTAAGAAAATAAACTGCGGGGCTTTTTCTTCTTCAGGCGTAACAAAATCAAGAATGGCGCCACTCAGCAATTCCGTACTCGTTGGTGCGATCAGCAGCTGTATCCCATACTGTTCAGAACGCGTGTCGTTATCACCCGCTTCGTCGAATCCCATCGCGTAATCGATGGTTCCGTCTTCAAGACGTCTGGCGGCTACTCTAAGGGCCATACCCTGCATACCGCCCTCTTCTATTGACGCCCGGATCTGGTCCGCAGCCTGTTCTGTAATTCTTAACAGCATCATGGTTCTCCCGGCATCATCACTCGTTCAGCAATCTTGTGCTCTCGATTAAGTTTTTTGTGCCCGTACAAAGTTTACGAAGGCATTTACCCAGGGGTTTGCCGCGACGTGGCGCTGATGCGCGTATGTAGCGAGCAGATTATGCATGTGAATACCGTCCCGGGCGCCATCGAGTCCGTGGCCTCGTTCTACCGAATACGCCGTGGCTAGTGGCGAATCGATCTCTTCCAGAGAGGAGTAATGAAATTCATGAACGTTATATACGAGGCCCGCGGTCGCACGGACATCCGGCCAAGGGTGATCAGGCGTGGCGCGAAAACGCATATAACCCCGCCCCACAGGCCGCTCCCACATTTTGGTATCCCCCGGAATCACCCCCACCATGGGAAGCTTTCTGTCCTTCCACGCAATCGATCGACTGAGGTACATGAGTCCGCCGCACTCGGCGTAAGTGGGGCCGCCGTCTTCAATAAACGCCTTGATTTCTGCGCGCAGATGGGCATTGGCAGATAACGGCTCAAGGAAACACTCAGGAAAACCGCCGCCAATAAAAAGCCCGTCCAGGGACGGCAGGTTCGCGTCCTGCAGGGTATCAAACGGAATCAAGTCCGCACCCGCCTGCTCAAACGCCGCCAGGTCATCGGGGTAGTAGAAACCAAACGCCCGATCACGGGCGATGCCGATCTTCACAGGGCTATCCTTGCTCGAGGACAAAGCGGACGGCATAGCGCTGCGCGTCGCCACGGGCTCTTGGTGATCCGCTGTCAACGCCAGTACGGCATCAAGGTCGACTCCAGCTTCCACCACATCAGCAATCCTGTCGATGCGGCCCAGCGCATCCGGATCTTCGTTACCGGGAATAAGGCCCAGGTGCCGCTCTTCGATGCCCAATCCAGACGTACGCCCGATCGCACCCAGCACAGGGAGGTCAGAATAACGCTCGATGGCAGCCCGCAGTTTGCTTTCCTGTCGAGGCCCTGCGACCCGGTTCAGAATGACTCCGACAATCTGCACGTCCGGATCAAAACCGGTATACCCGGTAAGAAGCGGTGCGATACCCCTGGTGATGCCAGTGACATCGATGACAAGTATCACCGGCAGACCCAATCTCACGGCAAGAGCGGCGTTACTGTCACTGCCCTCAACATCAAGTCCATCAAAGAGTCCCTTGTTCCCCTCCACAACCACGACATCGGCATCCTGACGGCGCTCTTCAAAACAGGAATGGATCTCGTCATGATCCATCGTGAAGAAATCGAGATTCCAGCACGGCCGGCCGCTGGCACGGGCCAGCCAGGCGGGATCAATGTAGTCCGGTCCTTTTTTAAAGGCAGCCACCCGCATCGCGCGCCGGCGATACGCCGCACACAATCCTATACTGACGAGTGTCTTGCCAGAAGACTTATGAGCGGCAGCAATAAAAACCTGGCTCACCGCAGTATCTTGGAGGGAATCAATCCAGTCCCGAGAACATTCGGGACTTGCGAATCATCCGGCCGGTTGCTTTACCGACCCTTGTGGAAGAAAGGGCAGCACTCTGACTGCTACCAAGGCAATCAGGGCCGCCAACCCAATGCCGCCAAGACCCAGGACCAGTTCAGGGAGGGAAGGCGCATAGCCCGCGACAACACCGTCGTAGTACGTACTCTTCTCGATGTAACCGGGGAAGATGTCCATCGGAAATGCCTGACCGCCGATAATCAGGACATATAACTGGGCAAACGCGCCAAGCAAAACCAACAAAGACGCAAAGACCGTCTGCGACACTCCCGCAAAGCGAGGAGTCAGCAGCAAAATGACCGGTATGACGGTTCCCAACAGACCTTGCCCGACCCAGAACAACCATGGGTAGATGCCGCCCTCTACCAGCAGAAACCTCTCAACCCCGGTATGACCCGCAGCATACAAACGCGTGAGGTGGTCGATCGCCACGAAAAATGCGACCGCAATAACGAAATAAGCCAGCAGGGTCCGAAGCCGTGCCAGGATTTCATGGTTGACCGGAGCCTGGCCCAAACGAGACCCCAACATCATCGCCAATAGCGTGACTGCCGTCCCAAAGGACAGCGACATGGCGATGAACATCGGGGCGAGCACCGCGCTGTCAAATGCCTCCCGTGCAACCAGAAAGCCAAAAATCGAACCCGTTCCTGTGGTCAGCACTAAACGCCAAATAAAAGAGACTGTGCCGGCGGGCCGCGTAAAACGGTTCATCCTCGGCTCAAACATCATCCAGAGGTACACCGCGACCACGATCAGAAAACCCGTATATAAAAATATATTCCAGGCAAAGATCGATTCGAAGTTGTAATACGTCATGGCAATAATTAACCGGTCCGGGCGCCCCAGATCCAGGACCAGCACCGTCAGCCCACCCACCAGCAAGGCCATGGCCAACAATCCGGAAATCCTGGACAACGGCTTATAGAGTGACTGGCCAAACACCGACGAAATCGATGCCGCATTCAGGGCACCCGAGGCTGAAACAATCAGAAAGACGGCGAAAACATGGGGCAACCCCCACACCACCCGATTATTCATGCCGGTGACGTAGTGGCCCTCGACCTCCATATGATGCGCTGCGGCCAATCCCAAAATTGCCAGGGCCGCGGCAATACCTGCCGTCAGCCAGAACCCGCTGCTGGGACGGAGTATCTGGAATGTGACGCTGCTGGTCAATTTGATTCTTGAGCTTAGGCGCGGTTTGGGTCAGACGCCCGAATAACGCACCGCGGTGTTCAGTTTGAGATCAGAGCGCAATTCGTCGGTTTCCTCTCGCGCAAGCGCACTGGCGAGAGGTCCTTGCGCATCGTTGAGGTCGCCAAAGACCAGCGCATGGTGTCCTGCGTCGGCGCAGGCGTCCACACAAGCAGGGGCTCGGTTTTCGTCAACCCGGTGCACACATAAGGTGCAGCTCTCTACCACTCCTTTGCCTCTGGGTGAGTGAGTTTTCTGTCCGCTAAGGTCCTCATGAATAAACGACCTTGCGTGAAAGGGGCAGGCCATCATGCAGTAACGACAGCCGATGCAAATATGCTTGTCCACGAGGACGATCCCATCTTCGCGACGGAAGGACGCACCCGTCGGACAGACATCCACGCAGGGGGGTTCCTCACAGTGCTGACACATTAGCGGCAAAGAAACTTCCCGGCCGGTGGTCTCGTCTTTAAGGTCCACTTTGCGGATCCACTGGGCATCCGTCTCGGGACGCCCCATCCCTGTCAGCCCATGCTCATCATTGCACGCCGAGACACAGGCGTCGCATCCGCTCGCACAGCGGCTGGTATCGACCCACAAGCCCCAACGATGTGCATCGGTGACCGGTTCGTCATCCGAAGCGGCGACCGCAAGCTCGGCAAGCCGCACGCCCGGCGCCAGTGCCAGCAATGCGACGCCAGCACCCGCCTGGGTGAAAAAACGCCGGCGTGTTGTCGCGGAAGATGGTGGCTGGGACTGTGACATCGAAGACCTCAAGGGGACTGGCTCATTTTCACCGCGGGGACTGTGGCGTGACAAGTGAAGCAATCAATCTTCACTGCCGCGTAGGTATGGCAGGTTTGACAAAACTCGCCTTCCGCATTGATCGGCACAAACTGGCCGCTCGCATTCTTGGTCGCATGACAATCGATACATCCGGCGAGGCTGTGCTTGATCGTGCGAATACCCTCGTGCACTGTCTTGTCACGATCATGCTTCAAGAAATCAAAATGATCACGGCGCATGATTTCAACGGGCTCAACACACTGCCCGCCTTGGGCCGCGGGAATCTTGGGCGTTGCCACATCGCTGTGCCCAACCACCGGAGCCCACAAAACCGCGCAGCCGAGGAACAGGCTTACGATCCCAGTTCGACACAACTGATTGCCCCCAATGCGCGCCATGGCAATCTGAAAGTTACTCCCCCATTCCCATGTCGATGTAACCCGTTGGACAGACGTCGGCGCAAATATGGCAACCGATGCACTTCGAATAGTCGGTATCCACGTACCGGCCAGTTGTCGACTGATCTTTCTTGACTCGAAAGACCGCATCCTGGGGGCAAAAAATAACGCAGTTGTCACACTCAAAACACATCCCGCAACTCATGCAGCGTTCTGCCTCAGAGCGGGCCGCTTCTTCGCCTAGATTATGGTGGCGTTCCTCAAAATGACCGAGCACTTCCTCCGCATCCGGGACTGTGGTATCACGAAGATTACGGGGGGTCTCCTGGAAATGCCCCAAGAACAATTCGTCGGAGGGAATGATTTCGTGCCGCGACCGATCCTCATAATTGTGAACCGCGAAGGATGCGTCTGATGTCCCCCAGGTGGCGGCATGATCATATTCGTCCGGGGCCAGAGACTGCTCGTTCAATTTTGCCAACAGGTCAAAATGATGCACGTCCACTTTAGGTCGGCGCGCAGGATCCTCGCTCCTCAGATAATGATCAATACTCTGGGCTGCGATAGCGGCCTGTCCAATAGCTGTCGTCAACAGGTGCGGACGGACGATATCTCCCGCAACAAAGTGACCGCGACGATCAGGCACCTGGAAAAACCGGTCTGCCTCGATTAACTGCCGTTCGTTGCCCATTTCCTCAATACCGCTAAGGTCCCCTGCCTGGCCGATGGCCGAAACAATCAGATCCGCCTCGACCTCAAACTCTGTGCCCGCAACCGGTGTGGGAATGCCTTTTTCATCAATTTCACACTTTGCCAACCGCAGTCCCGTCGCACGGCCGTCCTCACCTCGATGTAGGGCCACGGGCATCACCCCATTGAGAATGGTGACCCCCTCAGTCAGCGCGTCATCCACTTCTTCTTCAGTCGCTGTCATATCGGTGCGCTCAAAAAGCGCAGTCAGTGTGACGTGTGCGCCCTGACGAGCGGCGACCATGGCAGAGTCATGTGCTGTGTAACCCCCAATGACCTCTTCAGGTCTGTCCTTTTCGTTGATCTGGTCGATCTTGCCAAGACGACGGGCCACCGAGACCACGTCAATCGAGGTGTCTCCGCCCCCAATACAGACCACCTTTTCAGCGGTGACTTTCATGGACTCCTTGTTGAAGGCATCAAGGAACGCCACGCCGGAAACGCAGTTGGGCGTTTCTTCCCAACCCTCGACCGGCAACCCACGGCCGCGCTGACAGCCCACTGCCCACAACAACGCGTCATACTCAGTTTCGAGCTGCTCTATTGAGATATCGGTGCCGACACGTACGCCGGTGCGGATCTCAATATCACCCATTTCGATAATGCGCCCGATCTCGCGATCCAGTCTGTCGCGTGGTGTACGATATCCGGGAATCCCATAGCGAAACATACCGCCGAGGTAATCCTGGGACTCAAACACCGTCGAGGCGTACCCCAACCGCCGCAATTGGTATGCGCCTGCCAACCCCGCAGGACCGCCCCCAATGATGGCGATCTTCTTGCTGCCCACAGGCGGTGGCGTGTCAAAGCGGTATCCTTCGTCAAAAGCGGAGTCACCGATGTACTGCTCGACGGAATTGATTCCGACAAAATCATCAACATTATTGCGGTTGCAGCCACTCTCACACGGGGCGGGGCACACGCGGCCCATCATTGCCGGAAACGGATTGGCATCGGTCGCCCGGCGGAACGCGTATTCCTGCCAGGTCATCCCCTCGGGGGGTTTCTCCATACCACGCACAATTTGGAGCCATCCCCGAATGTCCTCGCCAGAAGGGCAGCTTCCCTGACAAGGCGGGGTACGGTGCACATAAGTCGGGCACTTATGTGAGTTATCTTCATTGAAGATCAGGTCTTTGAAATCATCCCACTGATGCTCGCCGTCGGCAAACTTGCGGAAAGTCAGTTTCTGCGTGTGTTCCTCTGAGGCTGCCATAGCCCGTTTCCCCTTGTCAGTTACTTACTGATGTTCTCTGATCCGACCGTATGATGCGACCGGTTCAGTGCTCGTTACCAAATACCAGCGCATCCCCCACCAACTGGTGTACGCTGATGATCATATCCATGCCCATTCCGTACTGCGGCAACACCTTGGTGAACTGGCTCTTGCAGATGGCGCAGATCGCCGCCATGTGCGTGACTCCATGCTGCTCAATTACCTGCTGCAGCGCCTGGGCACGGGGCAAAGCGCCCTTTACCCTGAGTTCGAGCAGGTCATCCGTCAGCAATCCGCCGCCGCCGCCACAGCAAAATGTGTGCTCATGAATCGTGTCAGGCGCCATGTCCACGAAATGTGTACAGGCCGCGCGAATCAAGTCACGGGGTATCGTGAACTGCCCGCCCGGGGTATCGCCCAGACGCGATCCTCTGGAGACGTTACAGGAATCATGGAAAGTGACGACCTTGTCATCGTTCGCCTCGGGGTCGAATTTCAATACCCCACGCTGATTAAGGTCGTGTGTGAACTCACAGATATGCTGCGGTACCGGATAAGCCGGATCAAGAAAATCAAAAGGCCCGATGAGCGTATTCCAGAAACTGTAGGCCACACGCCATGCATGACCGCACTCTCCCACGATAATCCGCTTGACGCCGAGATCGAGGGCGGCCTGGCGGATACGCTGCGCGACCTTCTGCATATTCTCGTAATTGCCGATAAAGATGCCGAAGTTGGCCGCCTCAGAAGCGTACGAGCTCAGCGTCCAACTGATGCCCGCCTGATGGAATACCTTGGCATAACCGATCAATCCGTCAACGTGGGGCTCAGCAAAAAAATCAGCGGAGGGGGTGACCAGCAGGACGTCGGCGCCCTTCTGGTCCAATGGGAGTTTCACCGGAACGTTGATGTCCTCTTCAATCTCTTCTTCAAGACCCTCGAGCGTATCGGCGAGCGCGGGCTCCGGCAGGCCGAGATTGTTTCCAATGGTGTGGACCTTGCCGATGATCTCGTTCGAATACTTCTGGCCTACCCCGATTGAGGCGAGAATCTCCCGACCAGCCATGGTGATCTCTGCGGTATCAATACCGTACGGGCAATACACAGAGCAGCGTCGGCACTCCGAGCATTGGTGGTAGTAGCTGTACCAGTCGTTAATGACCTCTTCTGTCAACTCAACCGCGCCGACGAGCTTCGGAAACCATTTACCGGCCGTCGTAAAGTAGCGTCGATACACTTTGCGCATGAGATCCTGGCGCGCCACCGGCATGTTCTTGGGATCTCCCGTGCCAAGGTAATAGTGACACTTATCGGTACACGCGCCGCACTTGACGCAGGCATCCATGAACACCTGTAAAGACCGGTAGCGTCCCAACAATTCGTCCATCTTGCTGAGCGCAACGTCCTGCCAGTTCTCCACCAATTCACCCGGAAAGCCAAGGGGTGATTGATGCTCCGGTTTGGCGACGAAAGGCCGACTATGGGCCATCGCGTCCGGCTGCACGGCGGGCGTGCTCAGCCAGTCTTCCAAAGCCGGTGTGTCGAATTCGGGTTTAGCCATGATGTAAAAGCGCCACTAGGCTCCGTCTGTGCTGCTGGTGCGGTCAGGCAACTCTTTTGCCCACGACGCAACGTGCCGATGCTCGCGCGGGTTGTCGCGCATATTGCGCGTCGGGCTGAAAAACACCCCTGGCGCGTGCAGCAGCTTGCTGAAGGGAAAAATCAGCATCAGGATAATTACCAGCGAAAGGTGGACAAGCAGCGGTGCATCCGCAGGCAAGGGCTGCCAGTCAAACGACACCAGTCCCAGCGAGAACGCCTTGAGCGAGACGATGTCGGTATGCGAACTGTGTTTCATCACCAGCCCTGAGCCTGCAATCGCCAAAAGCAACGCCAGCATCAGGTGATCCGAAGGTGCACTGATATAGCGAATGCGGTCTACCAGAACACGGCGCGCCCATAGCCCAGCCAGGCCGGCAAACATCGCAAAACTGGCGTAAGAGCCCACCCACTGAATCATGACCACCCAAGACCAGACCGGCTGGGTGAAATATCGAAAGTGTTGCGCGAGCACGATCAGCATGCCGAAATGAAAAAGCCATCCGAACAGCCAGCTCCACTTGCTGCCTTTAAACAGGCTCTCGAAAAAAACGACTTCGCGAAACATTCGGGCAAAAACACCAGCATGGGTCGTGGGGGCCGGAGTGGTGGGTATAACGAGCGGGGCAGGTGTGCGCGCATAGCGCGCCACACGGGCGCCTACCCCCACCAGAAATACGGCGGTCGCGAGATAAAACAACCCGGCGAAGATAGTGCCTAGTACCAAGAGAATCCTGCCTGGAACCACCGCCCCAGCCGGCACTGGCCGGCGGCGATTCTTTGCTCAGCGCTCATACTCAGGCGCCGGCCAGGCCGGCGCAGATGCTCTGCCCTGAAGGAGAATGTCAGACGCAACCCGTGGGCTTGGGCAAACCGGCATATTTACATGCCTGCTTGGCGGGGCCATAAGGGAAAAGTTCGTACAGGTACTTGCTGTTGCCCTTATCTTTGCCGAGTTTCTTCCCAATGGCCTTGGTCAACACCCGCACCGCCGGAGCGATCTGATATTCATCATAGTATTCGCGAAGAAAGTTGATCACTTCCCAGTGGTACTCGCTGAGATCGCAGTCATCTTCCTTGGCCATGTAAGCGGCGACATCGCTGTCCCATTGACCGAGGTTGGCGAGATATCCTTCCTCGTCCGTTTCATAGGTCTTGCCGTTCAATTCAAATGCCATTTTCGGCCTCCTGTTGCATTAAAAACAAAAACAATTAAGTCAGAGCCAGTTCTGGATCTTGTCGTTGGTACAAGCCAGGTCGACAAACCCGTCGTAGCCCACTACCTCGATGCCCGGTATAAGTCTGTCGCCAGACAATCCCCGAGCCTTAAGATCTGGTTCCAGTGCATACACACGCAATGCCTCAAGCGCTTCAGTCACCAGCGGCGAATGCGTGCTTCCTGCAAGCGCACCGTACACTCCATCTTCGATCAGGAGCACATCGCTGCCGCTACGTACCAGCGACAGACAGGTCTTGAGGCTCGAGGACTCAAACGGAGATTTGTTGACGGTATGCAGCATGATATCGGTGGTTGCGTGATGGGACGTTAAAAATTCAGCAAAATATCCTGTTCTTCGATCAGATCAGAGAGCTGGGCCCGGTCAACAATATGAATCGACGGCTTTTCCGCCCAGTCGTCATCTTCATCTTCCCAGGTTAGCGGCATCAGATCGTCTTCTGTTAGTCCGCGCTCTTCGAGCGATTCGCGCTCGACGTAAAGCCGATTCACTTCGTAGTCACCGAGCGCCCGGTAGGCGGGTGAGAAATTTTTCATTCCCGTATCCGCAGTATCCTGATCCTGCTTGAGCTGAAACACCCCGTCGCCAACAAAGGCCATGCAGACATCCTGCTCGAACGCCGCGCCAATCAATACCACTTCCAGGCCCTCGACGGCATACACCGTTCCGCAGGGCGCGTGGCGGTTGATATACATAAATTTTTTCGCTTTGCTCACCAGCCGGCCCTCAGTCACCAAACACCAGAAGCCGGTCGGACTCGATACCCGCCTCGATCAACTGCCCCAATCCCGAGATACGGAATCCTGGCGCAATATTGTCGCCGTCCTTGCTGTTGCGCTTGGCCTCATCAGGATCAACTATCCCGCGCCGCTGCGCTGCTGCCACACAGACCACCAAATCAAGATCATGCTCGCTCGCCAGTTCACTCCAGCGATTGACGATGTGCCGGTCATCCTGAGGTGGTGTGGTCAGCCGCGTGCCGTTGTTAACCCCATCATGATAGAAGAAGACTCGAAAAATCTCGTGACCGGCCGACAGGGCTGCGCGAATAAACTGATAGGCGCTGTCCGAGGCCTGGTGGGTATACGGCCCTTCGTTCACCATGACGGAGAACTTCATCTGGATTGCCTAAAACCGGATGTGTGTTGAGGCGTTGAGACTCTTACGCGCGCCACGCCAGTTATCGATATGGAACTTGGTAAACGGCAGTCCCGTAATCTCGAAAAAGCGCGGCCAACCTATGCGGTCGATCCAGTCATTGATTCGCTCCCAATCTCGAGCGTCATCTTTATAGGACTGCAGAATCCGCTTTACGATCGCCGTGGCTTCCGGCCAGCGCGGCGGGTTGTTTGGGACCCCTGAGGCCACCAGTTTCTGGAAACTCGGCTTGCTGCGCGCGTTGGAGTGATTGCCGCCAACCCAGATCGCAAGTTTGCTGTGCTCAGGATCGTTGATCTGCATCGGCGGACAAGGCGGATAGCAAGCGCCGCAGCAGATACATTTTTTCTCATCAACCTCAAGGGTTGGCTTGCCGTTTACCTGTGCCGGCCGGATGGCCGCCACCGGGCAGCGCGCTACCACAGATGGGCGCTCACACACATTTGCCACCAGATCATGGTTAATCTTGGGCGGCTTGGTGTGCTGAACATTAATCGCGATATCTCCCTGACCGCCGCAATTGATCTGGCAGCACGAGGTCGTGATGTGCACCCGGTTCGGCATATTGCAGTTTTTGAACTCATCGATCAGTTCATCCATCATTGCCTTGACCACGCCTGACGCATCAGTCCCCGGGATATCGCAATGCAGCCATCCCTGGGTATGCGAAATCATGGCAACCGAGTTGGCGGTTCCGCCGACCACAAACCCGGCATCTTCCAGAGCATCAATGAGCGGGTCGACCTTGGATTCTTCCGCCACCATGTATTCGATATTGCTGCGGATCGTGAACCGTACGTGCCCATCGGCAAATTCATCGCCGATGTCACACAACTTGCGAAGGGTAAACACATCCAGAATACGCTGGGTGCCGGCCTTGACAGTCCAGACTTCATCGCCGCTGTCCGCAACATGGCGCAGAACACCTGGCCGGGGGTGATCATGCCAGCGCCACTGGCCAAAATTCTTGACCATCAGCGGGTGCATGTACTGGAATCCGTCGGGACAACCCGACTCGATTGGCTGTCGCATGTCCTTAGCCATCTTTTACCTCTCTCTTATGTTCTTAACTAAGCGTTCTTCACCGGACGAGATCTTCCGTCCAATCATCCTGCTGCCGACTGCACGCTCTCCGCTTGCCGCTCGAACCACTTCACGGCTTCCTCGTCCCATCCGTCCATCCGTACGTAGGAAGACTGCCTGGGATCAGCGATCATGTGCGGGTTGACCTCGATGCCAATTCCCTCCAGGAAGTTCACCAGGCCAATGCGTTCAATCATTTCACCGCAGCGCTCGTGCTCCAGGCCATTCTCGGCCCAGAAGTCGATTGTGTTCTCTGCAATCTCGGTGATGGTCTCGTAGTCCTCTTCGGTCTCGAGCTTCATGAACGGCACGATCACCGTGCCCATCAGGTCACCGATTTTGAGGGTCCGTTTACCCCCCATCAGGATCGTTACCCCGGTGTCTTCTCCCGGGGACAGGGCTTTGGGCACCACGTTGAGGCAGTGCATACAGCGCACGCAGTTGCGGTTGTCGATCTCGAGAGAATCGTCATCCTTCAGACTCATGCACCGTGTCGGACAACGGGTGATGATATTGTCGATGGTTTGCTGGCGGCCTTTATCGGCGACGTAGTCTTTCCAGGCCTGCTGGTCTACCTTCATGTCGTCACGCCAGGTACCGATCACCGCCATATCTGCGCGTTCGATTGAGTTCATGCAGTCGTTCGGGCATCCAGAGACCTTAAATTTAAACTTGTAGGGAAGCGCCGGCCGATGCACATCGTCTGTGAAGTTGTTGACCAGGGTTCGGTGAATCTTGTGCTCATTGGCGCAGGACTGTTCACACCGTGCACCACCGACGCATGACATCGCTGTCCGCACGCAAGGTCCCGCACCGCCGAGGTCAAACCCATAATCGTTGATCTCGTCGAAGAAGTGCTGCGTGTTGTCGGTCGTTGCGCCAATGAACATGATGTTGCCGGTTTGTCCGTGAAAGGTCACAAGACCGGAGCCCCACTTTTCCCAACTATCTGCCAACTGGCGCAGCATATCGGTGCTGTAATGATTGCCCGCCGGCGGCTGCACCCGCAGGGTATGGAATTCTCTGGATTCTGGGAACTGCTGACCCACCTCGGAAAAGCGTGGAATGATCCCGCCGCCGTAACCGTAAACACTGACGGTGCCACCCTTCCAATAACCCTTACGCGTTTCGTAGGAGTGCTCCAATTGTCCAAGCAGGTCGTTGGCGACCCCGTTGATACGCTCTGTCGGATGCTCGTCCCGAAGACGCTTGATGCCCGAGATAAAACTCGGCCAAGGTCCGTTCTCCAGCTCATCCAGCATGGGGGTGTCGTGTTGCTTGTTGTCAGCCATTTTCGTCGCGCTCCCTTCGGTGATCGCTTCTGTGCGCCAGTACCTGGACTTCTTTGAACATCATCCCCGAAGGTTTCATCCCCTCAACAGACAGTTGCGTCTGCAGAAACCTAGCGTCATCATGCTCTTTGGCGTAGCACACGATTTGTGCCTGCGATCATTCTATTGACCTCTCACGCAGACGCCATTCCCCGGGGGGTATGCCGTCAAAATCTCTGTTTTATCCCCTTGGGGATAGGCGAATTTTTGCAGTGCACAAAATTCACTTGGGGCGAGTGGGGTCTTTTTGTCGAACAATTTCGTTAAATCAGGTACTTAAAACAAAACTCCCTCCAAGAAGAAAAAACCACTGCGAAACCCGGTGATCGCATGGACCAAAATTCGGCCGGAGATCAACCTTTTGGGGGAGTTTTCCTACCGGGCCAGCGCTCTAGAATCAGGCTTCTCGGTTTAGTCCATCCCATTCGTTCATTCAAAATGTCTACAGGCAGGATTGCTTCCGTACTTTCCGGAGCCCGGTTGACACCGGCACGGATCGGCATGCCCAATCACTTTCGGAAAAAACTTAGCCAATACCAGCGAGCCATCGAAGATCTCGTCGTCGACATTAATGATCCGTACCGAATCTCAACTATCGAGAGCACAGCGCTTGCCAGGCGAATCGAAAAAACCAACATGGCGTTCTACCGCTTCAAGCCGGATTGCGGGCGAGATAAGCGCGCGGTGACGGCGTTGACCGCTCAGCTGGGCCTGGGTGTCCCGGACCACAATCTGAGCGCAGATGCTGATGGTCTTAGCTCGATTCAGGTGCACCCCGAAGGCTGTCGGCAGCGCTACATTCCCTACACCGACAAGAAACTCAACTGGCACACCGACGGTTACTATCACCGTCCTGACCGAATAATCCGAACAATGTTGTTGCATTGTGCACGCCCGGCGATGGAAGGAGGCGCGCTGGAAACGATTGATCACGAGATCGTCTACGGACTGCTTCAGGAACGCGACCCACGCCTCGCAGAAGCACTTTTACAACCGGATACGATGACGATTCCTGAAAACGGACTTGCGGGTGCTGCTTACCGAGGCGAATGTTCAGGTCCTGTCTTTTTCGAGGAATCTGGAGCGCTCCGGATGCGCTATACCGCCCGAAAGCATAACGTGATCTGGAAGAAGGATTCCCTTACGCAGGAGGCTGTCGCCGTCCTGCATGAGATCCTGAACGGCTCAGGTGACCTGATCGTTCGTCGCTCCCTTAAACCGGGCGAAGGTCTGATCTGCGCCAACGTCCCCCACCAAAGAGATGCCTTTATCGACTCGTCCCGTGTCAGCGAGCGAAGGCTCATGTACCGCGGCCGGTACAACCGCCCGCTTGGGATCTGACCAAAAATCGATCATATGCTTTGGATTAGTGAACTCATTTTACAGAACCAGCCGTCCACTTTTGCGGAACTGGCCTCGTTGGTACGCCAGAGAGCGCGTGAAGGCGACCGCTTTTTGCGTATGGACGTCAAGCCGCCCTATCCCGATACCCCAGAAAACTGGGAAGACCGATTGGAAGTCGCATTTACCAGCACAGTGGATCGAGATGAGGCGGCACCGGATTGATGAAATACCTCGGCGACAGTATTGACCTTGGCGCTGAATCACAGCAAGACGCAGCCACCTCATCGGCCGCACTCGAAGCGCAGTTGGCAGCCGTCCAGGACCGTCTTGGCGAACGTGAGATTGAGCTGGAATCCCCACAGTGGCGTGAACTCGCCCTGCAGGAAGGCAGGCTGTTGGTCGCCCTTGAACGTGGACCTGCGGCCTGGCAAAGCGGCAGACGCTGTTTCGACCGTTTTTGTGATGCCCGTCTGTGGGCAGAGGCGATTGAAGCGGCACGAATCATGTTTCAGTCAGGCGAACAGGATGCGCTCGTCGCGCTTGGGCACGGAGTTTGGCTGGCGGTGACTTTCCCGGTAGATCCCGAACTCTCTGTCGCCCTGCTGCAGGACATCATTGAGGAAACCCCGGACGACTCAGACGGCGCAGCCGTGGCCGCAGCAACCGCTGCCTATGTGGTCAATCTTCGTAGCGAAGGCAAGGAATACGAGTCATTGTCCTTTTTTGCCAACCAAATGCTGGGAACAGTCGCCAGACGCCATAGCGGCATCGAGGATCAGCAGGCTTTCGATCTATGGATAGAACGCCTGGAACTTCATGATCCAGCCTGCTTTTTGCCCCGACTGCGTAACGTTGTGGATGTCCTCGTCCAGGATAACTGGTGGATTGATCGCGAGGCGATTCAGGCCTCTCTGCCGGTTCAGTGATCCAAACACTCGCCATGTCGACCTTCTGGCAAGACACTCCCGTCGCGAAAGCGCCCATTCTGTGGCAGGCTGCTGTGGATCTCGTCTTCAAAACCAAAGGTCGCCAACTGCCAGCGGATCACGCCTGGACCTTGAGCCAGGCGGTTACCCGCATGTTGCCCTGGCTAAAGGACGAACCCACCGCTGGTATCCACCTGATTCACGGAGCCCAATCCAGCAATGGTTGGCAGCAGCCGGATGATACTGGCGTCATTGAGCTGTCCCGGCGCACTCGCTTTGTGCTTCGCCTGCCCAAAGAACGCGTCGATGAGGCTCGAGTGCTGAGCAACCAAACCATTGAGTTTGACGGGCATTCCGTAACCCTGCTGGAGGGTCGATCGCGGGCACTGACACCGTTTGGTACCGTGTTGGCGCGACATATCAGAGTGACGGACACGAATACAGACGAATCTGTATTTCTGGAGGAGGCCGCACGCGGACTGAACCGGCTCGACATTAGCCCAACCAAAATGCTGTGTGGACGCATCCATCGATTTACTCTCCCCACAGGCTCAATGCTGACTCGCAGTCTCTTGATCGCCGACCTGAGTCTGACGGATTCTGCCCTCGTGCAGCACCATGGCCTCGGGGGTGATCGCCTCCTCGGATGCGGCCTTTTTTTACCCCATAAAAGTATTGATGCCGTACATTCCCCTCTTGACGACGAAGGTAATTAACCTCGTTATTAAATTTAGAAAACGCACATAGGAACCAACATGTCCATCGAAGTTGACGGAAAAATCATCGCCACAACCGAAAGCGGTTTTCTCGAGAATCCAGATGACTGGACCGAGCCTGTTGCCAAGGCGATTGCGGAATCGGAAAATCTGGAACTAAACGAGCGGCACTGGGATATCATTCAGTACTTGCGCGATGAATATTTTTCCAACAACGGGAATCAACCTAACAACCGCGCCTTACTAAAGGAAATGAGCTCGCGCTGGGGCCACAAGGTCAGCAACAAGGAACTCTTTGAGCTCTTCCCTGAGAATCCGAGTAAACAGGCCGGCCGCCTTTCAGGACTTCCTGAAAGCATGCGCAAAGGCGGGTACTAAGACCTGATCCCAAGACCTACCGTGCTGCACGGTATTTATCACGACTAGGAGTAAACCCATGAGCGAAAAACATGAACTTATTCGCAAGATGCTTCAAATGCAAAAAGACTTTATTGCCCAGGAGCAGCAAGGAGGCATTGACCCCAAGGATTACTTTGCGCCAGAGGGCGGGCATCCGCTGTCGGGTTTTCGTGAATCCTATTCAGACCTGGCGACACAACTCGTAGACCTAGCGCACGAGGAAAAAGGTTCCAAGCGATAGGGTGTCGGTGGATCGGTATCCGGCCCTAAAGGCCCCGGACGATCTGCCATCGGGGCGTCTCTCTTGTGGGAGTTTTCAGGTATCCGCGAGGCACCTTCCCGCCAGTCTCTTGCACCGTCACGCACGGGCGCAACGATTATGAAAACACGAATACGCGACCGCTGGCGCAATCCCGACCAGCAGCAATCAGCCGAGAAAAACGGCGAAGCCCTGGGATACGTCTGCTGGCAACTGGCGTTGACTGCCGGGCGCAACCTGCATGCGGAAGATTTCATTTATCAGGATGATGTTCAGCGGGTCGCTGTCATACGAGAATACCTAATCTTTCTGGTGCATGCCGCAGATCGCCTCGCCTTCGACAACCTGGAGCAGGCAGACCGTGCCGCCCTCGTACCGGCGCTCGCCCTTGCTTGCGCGCGACAATTTCACCGCAATGCCGTCGAAGTGCTTGGCAGCGGCGACTACCAAGCGCAGTTCATCGAGACACTCAACCGGCGCAATGGGCACTACGGTGAATGCTCTTTTGGCGAGGGGCTGCCGGGCTACGCGCTGCTAAGGGCATTCAGCGACCACATCCAGGCGATTATGGGCAATGATCAGACCAATCGCTGGGTCATGGATCAGGTGATGGATATAGACGGGCCGGACGTCGTCAGGCAGTTAGCAAAATCCATGTCGAATCTGCACGCCGACAAAACAAAAGGCGCAAAGACCTCTTCGACCTGAAGGCAGGCCATCTATCGATGGTCGGTTTTCAGAAATTAATTTTCTTTCCAGTCGGTCGCACTGTCGGTCGTCTGGTTCTGGCCATCCTCATAACCTGCCGAGTAGGCATCCGTGACGCGCTGCTCTTCCCTTTCCGGATTGCCGAGAAATCCCCCGGCCCAGCCCTGGACATAATCCGGATTCACACCCATCTGCTCAAGTTTGTCGATGGTTTCATAATAGACGGTATTCATCATTCTCTCCGCGCTCTCCGCGAGGTAATAAGGAAGTCACGCAGGTAATATTACCCGCCGAGTCCCTTGATCGGGATATCCCCGTTGGGTGGGTCACCCTCTGTCGAATACACCATGCAGCTTGCCGACGAAGATACGCTACGACTGAACGTGCTGGCGACCACTGCGCTGGCTATCCGAATCGATGAAAAAACGATGTCTGTCGAGGCGTTAACAGAACGCCAGACCCACCGCATCGAACTGAAGCCCACCGGCAATCCCGATCGTTATCTCCGCGCGGTGCGGGAAAGCCTCTCTGTTTTCGCCCTTGGCACGCGATATCCAGTCTTTATCCGCAGATGGACTCGTTCTGGCGCCCTCGAAACAGAACGCCTGGCGAGACTGCTGCGTCTGGGCGAGGCAGAGGCCGTTGTGGCCGTAGCCGCTTCGCCTAATCTGGATGATGAACTGGCGCAGCGAGCATGGTGGTGTTTGCCCACCGCAGAAGTTGCGCGCCTGATGCTCTCACATCCGGATGTGGCCACCGGCAGCACTGGGCCTAAGCTGAGCCAATTTCTTCTCGACCATCTTCCCTTTGAAGACACCAGTCGGAGCATCATAGATACAGTGAAACTGCTGCTTTGCTCGAGACTGTTGAACGATGAAGAGGCCGGCCAGCTTCGGGCCCGCGCAGAGAATCACGTAGCCTGCATGGTCGGCTTCCTGAGCGCAGGACCCAACTACCTGGGTGTGCCTCAAGCCGCGCCCCGCTTTGATACAGAATCGGGCAACGATGCCCTTATGGAGCAGTTGCTGCAGCACGCCGCCTCGCGCCAGGGTGAAACATTCCTACGGTGTGCGCATCGCGCCTTGAAAAAAGCCGTCGACATGGACACCGTTGTCGATACGCTCAAAGCCCTAGGCGAGTACGGCAAACCCCTTTGCGGTGAAACGGTTTTGCCCCGGTCCGCTCAAGACTTGCAGCAGATCGTTGAGTCGCTGACCGACTCGTCGAACACCACTCTTGATCCAGATCAGGTATCGGCAGATAAATCAGCAAAAAACCCAGATCGTCAATCTGCGCTTATTGCTCTGGGTCTTTGCGGGGAGCCGCTGGTTGCTTCGTTTTTTGCCAAAAGTGATGCTGTCGGCAGCCTGATGCGCAGGAAACTCAAGCCCGTTCTGGAGCCGGTCTTTGCCGCCCTTGAGACCTTAATCGAACAGAACTGACAGAGATCAGGACATTTCCCTCAGAAGGCGACCATCAGGGCGACGAATGATCTGCGTGCATAAAAGCTAAGGCGTGCCTACGCTACGAAACCCGGATTGCTTACAATACCCTTGACCCTCGGCATATTGGGCGTTACATCACGAATGACTTTACGATCACGCAGATACTCCGCCACCACGTCCCAGATATCTGGCAGCTCATCAGGCTGTGGATTAACACTCGCCCAGCCAGCGACCTTATACGTCCGCCCAGGGTCGAGCGGCTTGCCGTTCAGCTCGAGGTCAGACAATCGTTCACCAATCGGGGCACCTGGATCAATGGCATAGCGAAGACCACCCACCCGCACCATGTCTCCCCCCATCTGGTAGTAAGGGTCCGGATTGAAAAGGTTGTCGGCGATGTCCTCGAGCACCAATTTGATCATCTCGCCGGTCATTTCGTTCAGCGTTGATTTGGGGTAAGTGATGCCAGTCTGATCCATGAGGCGCTCGACTGTAATCGGATCGCCGGGCAACAGGCTGGTGCCCCATCGGAAACCCGGTGAAAAAGCGATATCAGCGCCTCGGACTTCCATCAGGGCATCCACAATCACCTGGTCAAAGCTGCCGATAAAGTTGCCGCGGCGATACAACGTCGTCTCAGTCGTCGCGAGCTCCGTCTCGAGTTGCTGCTTGAAAGGTTCACGGACGGTCTCGATCAACGAGGTCATCTGCGGGTCAGGCGGCAACAGGTTCGCAAAAATAGGCAAAAGCCGATACTGATAATCGGCTACCCGGCCGTCACGCACATCAAGGTCCATCACCGAGAGAAATTTGGCATTCGAACCTGAATTGACCACCAGCGTCTTGCCGCCCGCGTTATTGATGAGGCTGGGCTTAGGCATCCCGTCGTGTGTGTGCCCGCCAAGAATGACGTCGATGCCGCTGACCCGACTAGCCAACTTGAGATCCACATCCATGCCGTTGTGAGAGAGCAACACCACAACCTGAGCACCATCGGTGCGCACCGCATCAACCATCTCCTGGCACTGCTCGTCACGGATACCAAAACTCCAGTCCTCGAGCATATAACGAGGATTGGCCAACGTGGTGTAGGGAAAAGCCTGCCCGACGATACCGACCGCAATGCCATTCATCTCCCGTATCGTGTAAGGCTTGAACACCTGACCGGAATCCTCATCATATGCGGGCTTGCCTTCGAAGTAGGCATCCTCAGTCAGCACGATGTTCTGCGCGAGGAACTCGATTGGAGAGAGGTGTTCATCCACGATCTCACGGACTCGGTCCATGCCATAAGTGAACTCCCAATGCCCAGTCATGATATCCACCCCAAGCAGCTTGCAGACATCTACCATGTCCTGGCCGTGGGTCCAAAGCGATGTCGCCGACCCCTGCCACGTATCGCCTCCATCCAGCAACAGACTGTTGGGCCGTGACGCCCTCAGCTGCTTCACCAATGTTGCCAGATGGGCAAAACCCCCGACCTTGCCGTATTTTCTTGCCGCGGCTTCGAAATCCAGAAAAGTAAAGGCATGTGCCTTGGCAGAACCAGAGGCAATATCAAAGTGATCCAGAAAATGCTCGCCCACCACATGCGGCGGTTTGCCCAAAGCATCACCGATGCCGATATTGATGCTCGGTTCACGAAAATAAACCGGCATAAGTTGTGCGTGGCAATCGGTGAAATGCATAAGCGACAGATTGCCAAAAGCAGGCACATCGTACTCAACACCCGAATCTGCAAAGACGCGGCCATTGACTGCCATACCGGCAGCACCGGCCATCGCCAACAGTCGCATGAATTCTCTTCGGTTAAGACTCATCTTGACACCTCTCACTCTCAATCAGTAAAACGATTCGCCCATAGGCGCATTCAGCGGTCTCGTAAAAACGACCTACATAAATACACTCGCAGACCTTAATCGACACTTGTGCCTCAAGACAAAAAAAACCCGGCCGTCAGGCCAGGTTTTTTGTTTCTGTTCCAATGCGGGCTGAATCTTATCTGCTTCAGGTTCCGGTCGGACAGTCGATTGATTACTGGCGCTGGCTCGGCACCTTCAAAGGGATCCCGGTGTTCATTACCGCCTCATAAAACTCGAGCGCCTTGTACTCCTGGCCCTGCGCTTTAAAGGGGTGGGCACGGACCTGCTTGTTGCAGCCACCGTAGCGGCGATGGATAGTGCCCCAGGGCTTTCCTGCAACCTGCCACTTAGTTCGCCAGACTGGAAATCCCACACCGTGACCCAATCCGGCACTCATGACATCGCCGCGAACCATGTTGCCAGCATTGTGAACATGACAGTCAGCGCATGAGAAGTTCAACTGCCCACGCTTCGCCCAGTACGACTGGCGCCCCTTTTGATACAACGCCTGTGCACCCGGGTCTGAAAAATCCACTGCCATTTTTTCGCCATTAAACTGGGAACGGTAGTGCGCCACCAAACGGGCCATCTTGGCTCTTTTAACGTTCTTAATTTGGTCTTCGCCGTTGGCTTTGAGACATGCATTGATGTCGCCCACGATAGTGCGAAGATCGCCAGTTGCTGCATCGAATACAGGATAAGTATGGCCTGGTGCCAGGTCGCAGTCGTTCAGCGACTTGCCGTTTGCGAAAGACGCGTTCCATTCCTCAGCAGCCTTTTCCATCTCCGGCTCATAGGGCGGAAATTCCATTGCCAGCTCCCAGTTGGCACGGCGATGCGCGTATTGCGGCAGGGCGTTAACGCCATCCTGAAAATCCTCGATAGTCAGACCCGGAAAACGCTTCAGGAAGTAGCCCTGAAATTCCTCGATATCCTGTTGGATCTCCGATTCGGAAATCGCCTGCACGGTTGATACACCTACTAAGGCGATTCCCGCAGCCAGCGCCAGTGAAAACAGTTTCTTCATCTTCTTCTTCTCCTGAGATCTGCGACCACACCAGGGCATGGATATTCGCATCACAAACTCGTTAGCAAGTTTCGTTTTATTTGACAACCTTCTCCGCGCTGTCACTTTCACCTCTGTTGTCCACCCAACTGACGGTAACTGTATCACCGGGTTTTGCATTAGGAATACCTACCCCTATTAGAGGATTTTTCGAGACACCAGTCCCCAGATTTGCTTGCGCAACCATTTCTCCATTGACCGCGAATTCCATGTTTTCAATAAAATGCTCGGGAATCTTCTCGCCAGTCTTTTTATCCTTTCGGTTTCCGGTTTCCATAGGGTGTTTTGCAAGAACCATTACTTCGTAGCCCCCGCTTTTGCTCTTTTTGATTTTCATCTTAGTTGATGCCATCACACTTCTCCTGCTTAATTCTGTCGAGTTAGCCGCCGCAGCCGCCGACGGTTACTTTGATTTCCTGAGACGCCATATAGAGTTTTCCCCCAGCCTTCACATAGCAGTTCACGGGAGAGGTTTGACCCATCTTGATACGCGTACTGTACAAACCACCGCCACCGTCTGTGACTCGCAGGGAAGTGGTATAGGGCCTCGGGTTCTTAATCGCACAAATTGCGATCCCCTCGACACCCGCTAAGGAAGTCATCACTTTGACTGGAACCACTGCACCATTTTCAGCTTGAAGCGGTGCCTTTATCGATATCTTATCGCTCTGTTCCACATCTGAAGTCCCAAAAAATGCCTGGAGTGCTTCAACTTCAGTTTTTGACTCGAACGCTGCTTTCGGCCACGCCGCAGCAAGAACACTCTTAGGTGTAAGCATGCCAGCACCGGCAGCAACCGCAAGGGTGCCAGCCGCTAGTGAGCCTTTTAAAAAGATTCTACGTTTCATAACTGTTGCCTTTACTAAATGAATGAATCGGATTTTTCGTTATCTTGTCGTTATTGCTTTTACGCCGAAAGTGCTGAGCACCTAGATCGAGAGCAGCCAATCGACCAACAGGTCGATATCTTCTTCGCTGATCAGATTGTGCTTGCCGAAGGGCGGCATTGAAGTCATGGGATTCTTCTCTGTCGGATCCCAGATCTGGGCGCGAAGATCTTCGCGATTAGGATAACGCGCTGCCATCGCTACTAGCGGAGGACCAACGTTTCCGCCGGGAGGGAAACCCTCAGGCCAAGGATTCACCATGATTTGATGACATGCAATACAGTTACCGCCTCGGCGATTAACAGCGATGCACCAGCCCTTAATGATATTGTCGCCATCCTTGGCAGCGCCGGCCTTGCATTGTTTTTCGGTGGGCCATTCACCTGCTTGAACAACCGAGGTGACGCCTGTGGTCGCAACCAAAGAGACCGCTGTAACTGTTGCCAGGAACGCACGTTTAAACTTGTGCATAGTTATTCTCCATTTGCCAGCACCGTATGCTGTTCCCAAGCCAGCGCGGCGCTCGTGGTTAGTTATCTGATCGTTTAGATAATCATTACTAATAACTTGATACCCGCATTTAACAGGAATTATCGACCGACTGCAAGAATAGTTGCTAAACAGTTGCGAAACTGTCGCTCGAAATGCAATCCGCGTTCTTTATTTTTTTAGGCATACAGGTATACACAAAGGTTAGCCCTTCCCCTCCGTGTATTTCTCGATTTCCTTAATTCGCGCATTGATACTCGCTTTGAGGTAAGCGCTTTCCCCAACATGGGTGGCTGCAGTTCGCAGGTGACTAAGTGCCTGCTCGAGCTCATCTCTGAGAAAGTGGTATTCCGCCAGTGCCTGAAAAGACTGTGCCCATTGATTACGCTCCCCTTCAATCCGAGCCAACAACTTATACAACGCAGCATTTTCAGGCGCTTCTCTGAGAGCCCGGCGCAGACTCAGTCTGGCGGCTTTAAGCTGCCCCGATTTCATAAGTGCATCCGCCAGATAATAGGCTGCGATCACTGCAACTCCTTCTTGCTCCTGCACCGACTCAAGAACTTCTACCGCCTCAAGGGCTTTGCCATCTGCCAGTAGCGCTTCCGCCAGCGCAATGCCGTACAGAGGATATTCAGGGTAATCGGCTCTGAGCGCGATCGCCGTTTTCACAGCGCGTGTGTTCTCTCCCTGACGAACCAATGCCAGCACCAGACCATAGCGCGCTGCACGCGCTCCCAGCGCATCAGCGGATTCGACCCCATGAAGAAAACTGGCGACCGATCCTCCACCCTGAGGACTTTCAAAAAGCGCCCGGACGCGAGCGTGTGCATGAAAGTAATCCAATGAGGGAGAATTGTCAGCGTCTTCATACTGTCGCAGGCGACTTTCGACCAATCCAAGACGGTTCTGGGTCAGGGGGTGCGTCCTCAGATACTCCGGCGCCTCCGTACTTTGCAACCGACTCTCCTGGTCGAGTCTTTTGAGAAAATCCATCATGGCGTCAGCGGGGTAGTCCGCGTCTGTCAATATGGTGAGGCTCAGCGCATCTGCTTCGCGTTCAAATTCCCGGCTAAACCGCAACTGATCCGACATTGCCGCACCGGTCGTGGCCGCCATGGCCGCGGCACCGGCTTGTCCTCCCAAAAGGATCGCTGCCAGTATCCCCGCCGTGGTCGGGATTTTCCGCCGGGCGGCACGTTCCATCATGCGAGGCAGATGCCGCTGTGCAACGTGAGCGATTTCGTGAGCCATGACAGAGGCCAGTTCGGCCTCGGAGCGAGTCGTGGTCACGAGACCCGTGAAAACAGCCAAGCGTCCGCCCGGCCCGGCAAAAGCGTTGACCAGCTTGCTTTCAATCAGGAAGAATCTCAGACGGTCCGTATCCCCCGCCAGGCCTGCAGCCAAACGGTGTCCGAGATTCTCAACGTAACGGACCAGCAGGGGGTCTTCGACAAACGCAAGTTGCTGGCGGGCTGCCGCAATGAATTCGCGACCCATCGCTTCTTCCGCGGGCGGAATCACGATGCTCGCTTGGGCTGGGGCAAGCTGATGACCTGAGTCAGCGACCAGCGGAGCGGTCGTAAGGCAAACAAGAGCACCCAGGGCGATACCCGTCATCCGCCGGCGGCAGCTTGTTTTAAACCCGGCTATGGTCACAAGTTGATATTACCAAAGCGAAAATCACTGCGGTTTGGATTCGCCCGGCCTGCGCTTTAGAATCGCCAGGCTTTTGTTAAACCCCTTGGGTCAGCTCTCACTCGGCGTCGCGGAACTTGAGACGACCCTGGAGAAGATCATGCTTCACGAAGACAGTCAGGAAACACTCAAAGCGCGCGAAGAAGAGTTGCGCGGCCGCTATGAGGCGGCGTCCAAAGCGGGGCTTTCCCTGGATATGACTCGCGGTAAACCGGCGCCGGAGCAACTGGATCTGGCAGATCCGCTCCTTGCCCTGCCCGGGGCCGGTCAATTTTCTGACCAGGACAATACGGATTGTCGTAACTACGGCGGCATTGATGGTCTGCCCGCGATGAAACAGCTTTTTGCTGAAATTCTGGGCTGTCAGCGTGACGCGGTCATTGTGGGGGGGAACAGCAGCCTCACCATGATGCACGACGCCATCGCTCGAGCAGTCCTGTTCGGTGTACCGGGCAGCGACAAGCCCTGGGGCCAACAGGGCACCATCCGCTTCTTGTGCCCCGCGCCCGGCTACGACCGCCACTTCGAAATTACATCGCACCTTGGTTTTGAACTGGTGAATGTAGAGATGAATGACGATGGGCCAGATATGGATCATGTCGAAGCCCTGGCCGCAGATCCGGCCGTCAAGGGGATTTGGTGTGTCCCGCGCTACAGCAACCCTACAGGCATCACTTACAGTGAAGAAGTGGCCCGTCGACTCGCCAACATGGAAGCCGCTCCGGACTTTCGCATCTTCTGGGATAACGCCTACGCCGAGCACCACTTTCGCGAGGCCCGTCAACCGGTACCAGATATCCTGAGCGCCTGTCTTGATGCCGGTCACCCGGATCGGGTGCTGATGTTTACATCAACTTCCAAGATAACGATGGCAGGCGCGGGCGTATCGGCGATGGCGTCGAGCCCGGGCAATATTGCCGATGCACGGCGGCATCTTTCCTTTCAGACCATTGGCCCGGACAAATTGAATCAGTTGCGTCACCTTGCTTTCTTTGGCGGTATTGAGGGCGTGCGCTCGCACATGAGTCAGGTGGGGGAACTCCTTGCACCAAAATTTGCCCTAGTTCAGGAAATTCTCGAACGCGATCTTGGCGACAAGGGAATCGCCACCTGGTCGGATCCTAACGGCGGATACTTTGTCAGCGTGACCGGCCCGGATGAATGTGCAAGGCCGGTTATTGAAATGGCGGCCAAAGCAGGTGTCAAACTGACTCCTGCGGGGGCGCCGTTTGCGTACGGGCTGGACCCTAGAGATCGAATTATTCGGCTGGCGCCAAGCTTTCCACCGCTTGAAGATATCCGTCAGGCTATGGAGATTTTCACGCTCTGTCTGGAGCTTGTTGCTATCGGCCAAAGGCTGGAGAGCGCTTGAAGCGCAAGAAAAACAGTTTTTTGCAACAAGAACCAATGTGTTTTAAAATTTCGTTAACTACTAATATATGCGCTGGACTTAATCGCTGAAGTTCAATCCCCGGCCCGAACAAAATGGTGTCAGGAGCCAAGAGCTCACTGACCCCGTCTAGACGCCTCCCATGCGAGAGTTCGTATATAGCAAACTCGCGTCGGCCCCTTCAGCTTAAACATTTCAATCAAAAGACGAGGAGATTTGATCATGTCTGATTTCAACCAGGAACTGGATGCCCGGGGACTCAACTGCCCGCTACCAATCCTGCGCGCCAAAAAAACACTTAACGCAATGAGCGCAGGCGAAGTCCTCAAGATCATTGCAACGGATCCCGGCTCGGTAAAGGACTTCGAGGCTTTCGCTACGCAAACCGGCAACGAGCTGATGGGGTCATCCGAGGACAACGGGGAATTTCTTTTTCTTCTCAAAAAAGGCGGCTGACTCACGCTTGGCAGTGTCACGGCCCCGTTAGGTTTAGTAACCGACTTTATTTCGCGCAAATGTCTAGAGGTCGACTATGAGCGAAAAAACCTGACTATTATTGCTTCCAAGGGAACACTGGATTGGGCATACCCGCCCTTTATTCTGTCTTCGACTGCCGCAGCATTTGGTTACAACGTGACTAGGTTTTTACTTTCTACGAATTGCAACTGCTGAAAAAAGACCTGAGTCTTTCTGTGAGCCCGCTGGGCAATCCCGGCATGCCGATGCCCATGAGCATGGATAAGTGGTTCCCAGTGCCTGGAACCGCGATTCCGGGCATGCAGACGATGATGACCGGCATGATGAAGAACACCATCAGATCGAAAGGCGTGTCCAGCGAGGCAGAGTTGCGCGATCTGTGTCTGGAGGCGGGCGTCAAGATGATCGGCTGTCAGATGACCATCGACCTTTTCGACATAAGGCACGAGGATCTGATCGATGAGATTGATCTCGGGGGTGCGGCGACCTGGCTGGATCAAGCCAGCGATTCGGACATAAACCTCTTTACTTAAGTATTTAAGGCTAAGACTCCTTACCCGAGCCCGGTTGCGGACCCCCGTTCGCCGGGCTCTCCTGCCCCCTGGAGAAATCCTGCCTCAGGCAAAACAGACCCAAGTTGTCGCAATGTACTTGTGGCCTGTACCAACCGTGTCACCCTGATGCAGATGCGTCCAAAAGGGTGGGAAAATCAGCAGTTTCCCCACCTCAGGCTGCACCTGAACCTGCTGATGAAAAAACTCGGTAGCCCCTCCAGGTTGAGGTACTGAATTGAGATACCAAATAGCCACAAGCTGACGCTGGCTCAGTGGGCCAGGCCCGCTGTCAACGTGCCAACGATAAAACTCCCCGGGTACGCTGCGCTGCAGCTGATAACCCATATCCTTAAAGGCATTGCTTGAAAAGAAAGGATGCAGCCCGCTCAGCAAAGACAGGCCATGCTGCAGCGATCGGAGCAATCTTTCGTCAACGTCACGCCACTGCGCCAATCCCGTGATGCGAAGATCCGTGGAGCGCTTGATACTCTCGTCGACGGTGCCGCTGGGGCCCATTGCGCCCTCGCGATGCAGATCGGCTGCAGATTCAAACCGTTCTATTACCTCCCGGCAAAAGTCAGCATCCAATGCGTTCGGCAAGGTGTAAATGAAACTGCCGGGCTGCAATTCGGAAAATTTGTAGGACATGCGAGACGCCTGATCTAACGATCAAGCACCCGGTGCGCCAGCGCTGGAAACTGCTGGCGGCGCTGTGCCGCATCGTTCCGGTCCAGTTGGGCAAAAATGACACCGGGACCGCCGGCACATTCTGCCACGATTGCTCCCCAGGGATCGATGATCAAACTATGGCCGAAAGTCTGCCGACCGCTGGTGTGCTCACCCACTTGAGCGGGTGCAACGACCCACGCCAGATTCTCAATCGCGCGGGCACGCAGCAAAGTGTGCCAGTGCGCCCATCCCGTTGGGACCGTAAAGGCAGACGGAATTGTGAAAAGCTCAGCACCGGCGACGGCAAGGCGTCGGTACAGTTCCGGAAAGCGAAGGTCATAACAGATCGTGATTCCCAACGTCAGGCCCAGCGCATCAACTGCCAGCGGCTCACTCCCGGGCGCGATATGTCGGGACTCATTGTAGGACTCGCTGCTGGATACGCTGACATCAAAGAGATGAATCTTGTCATAACGCCCGATGCGCCGGCCGTGACCGTCAAAAACGAGGCAGGTGTTGGTCACGCGGCCATCGGGAGCAGGAAGCGGTGTGGATCCCCCGACAATCAAGACACCGTTGTCGCGGGCCGCGGCGCTCAACATGGCTTCGACATCGTTCACGCGCTCGGCAGCGTCGTGACGCTGGTGTTTGGTTTCGGACATTAATGAGAAGTTTTCGGGCAAAGCGATGATGTCTGCCCCGCCCGCTGATGCCTGATCAATAAAGGCACGGGCCGTCTCAAGATTATCTTCCAGCACCGCGGTTGACGTCATCTGCACCGCAGCCAGGGTGAGCGTATCTTTGGCGGTATCCTCATCCATCTTTTGGTCACATTCCCTGACTGAGTTGAATCACTCTGGCGAGCCCCGGTTCCGGCGGCCAGGTGGAACTACATCAACACCACGTCGTAACTTTCCTGGTTCTGCGTTGGCTCGACCTGCAGACGAATTGGCTTACCGATGAATTCCTGCAAATCCGCCAGGCCCGTGGACTCTTCATCGAGCAGCATATCGATAACGGTCTGTGAGGCCATCACCAGATACCCTTTGGCCTCAAAGGCCCGCGCCTCGCGCAGGATCTCGCGAAAGATTTCGTAACACAGCGTCTGCGCTGTTTTTTGGGTTCCCCGCCCCTGGCAATGCGGGCACGTTTCAGTCATGCCCCGCTCCAGACTTTCACGGGTACGTTTACGCGTCACCTCTACCAACCCCAGCACCGACATGTCTGCGATATGGCAGCGGGTCCGGTCACGCGCCAGGGCGCGCTCAAACGCGTCCATCAATTGTCTGCGGTGATCCTCATCTTCCAGATCGATGAAGTCCACGATAATGATGCCGCCGATATTCCGAAGCCGCAGTTGCCGGGCAATCGCCTGTGCAGCCTCCATGTTGGTTTTGAACAGCGTCTCCTCAAGATTGCGTTTGCCGACAAACCGACCTGTATTCACATCTACCGTGGTCATGGCCTCAGTCTGATCAAACACCAGCGAACCACCCGATTTGAGATCCACCGTACGGTTCAGTGCCCGGTGAATCTCATCCTCGATCGAATAAAGGTCAAAAATCGGCCGCTCACCGGGATAGATCTCAATACAGTCAGCCAGTTGAGGCATCAGATCTACCGCGAACTGGTGCATGAGCGCATAGGTTTCACGGGAATCGACCCGGATCTTCTCCACATCATCGCGCGCCAGATCCCGGATCACCCGAAGTGATAACGGCAGGTCCGCATGAATCAGTTCGCCTGCGCGTGCCGAGGCAATCTTGCGCTCGATCTGCTGCCAACTGCGATGCAGAAACTCGAGGTCGGCTTCAAAGTTAACGCTGTGCTGGGAATCGGCCGCTGTGCGAACAATAAACCCGGCTTCGGTTGGGCGCTGCTTTAGAGCCGTATCCAGCGCCTGAAGCAGCCGATCCCGTTCATCCACATCCTGGATGCGCTGCGAGATACCGCGATGCTCCGATCCCGGCAGCAATACCAGATAGCGGGACGGAATCGACAGCTGAGTGGTCAGGCGAGCGCCTTTGGTGCCGATCGGATCCTTGGCGACCTGAACAACAATCTCCTGCCCCTCAGAAACCAACTCAGTGATGTCGGGTCTGGACGGAACCGGACTCGGTTCGTCGGTAACCGCCTCGGAGGCGTCCGGCGACTGCGTGCGGTGTGGCACCATGTCGGCCGCATGCAGGAAGGCCGTGCGCTCAAGACCCACATCGACAAAAGCCGCCTGCATGCCGGGCAGGACCCGCACCACTTTACCTTTATAAATGTTGGCGACGATCCCGCGGCTGCGGCTTCGCTCGATGTGCAGTTCCTGCAGACCCCCGTTTTGCACCACGGCCACCCGCGTCTCCTGCGGCGTGACATTCACCAGCAGTTCTTCACTCATTTCACAGACTCTCCTTCCACACCGGATGGATTCCTGCCAGCGCCAGAAGCTCCGTGGTCTCATACAGGGGCAGACCCATCACCGCTGAATAACTCCCAGACAAGGAAATCACGAACGATCCGCCAAAGCCCTGGATCCCGTAGGCTCCGGCCTTGTCGTAAGGCTCCGGCGTTTCACAGTAGGCCCGGATGACCTCTTCCGGCAAGTGAGAGAATGTTACCGTACTTGTCACTCGTCGCGACTCGCGCCAGTCTCCCTGCGCAACCGTCACCGCGGTGACCACTTCATGGCGCCGCCCGGAGAGGCGCTGCAGCATTCTGAAAGCATCGGTGCTATCAGACGGTTTGCAAAGAATAGTGTCATCCAGCGCGACTACGGTGTCTGATCCCAGACAGACGGGTTCCGCGCCGCCCACGGCCGCGGCCCGTACCGCCGCCTCGGCTTTTTTGATACTTAGCCGCTCAGTGAGTTCGGCCGGTCCCTCGTCCGGAAGCGCTGACTCATCAACTTTGGGCTCGTATGTCCAAAAATGAAAGCCTGCCTGGCGCAGCAGCTTTGCGCGCCGGGGTGACTGAGACGCAAGACAGAGTCCTTGCCTCATGAGACTCGGCCCGAGCGGTGATAGGGCATGCCGCGGGAAATGGCGTAGGCACGATACAGCTGCTCGGCAATAACGATCCGGACCAAAGGATGGGCCAGAGTCAGCGGAGACAATGACCAGCACTGGTCCACCGAAGTCAGCACTTCGTCTGACAAACCCTCTGGCCCCCCGACGATGAGGGCGACATCGCGGCCGAAGGTCATCCATTGTTCCAGCTGCTGTGCGAGCGACTCGGAATCGTAACTGCGGCCGGATTGATCCAGGGCAATCCTGTAGGCGCCGGACGGTGCGGCCTGCAAAAGTCTTGCTCCCTCCTCACGCACAATGCGGGAGAGGTTCGGGTTCTGGCCTCTTCGGGGCGTATCAACTTCGACCAGCTCAAGCCGGACACCCGAGCGCAGACGCTGAGCATACTCACTGAAGCCATCGCTGATCCACGGCGGCATCCGTCTGCCGATGGCCACCAGATGGATCCTCACGGTATCAGCCTTCGCCCTGGCGCTCTCTTGCCTGTGTCACTTGTGCACCCAGACGCTCATTCCACAGGCCTTCCAGATCGTAGAACTCCCGTGTGGCCGGAAGCATCAGATGCACGATGAGGTCGCCAAAATCCAGCAAGACCCACTCGCCGTCGCTTTCGCCCTCTACCCCTGAGGGCTTGACGCCCTGCCTTACCCCGGCCGCCCGCAATCGCTCCGCGAGCGCCAGCACATGGCGCGTGGATGTGCCGCTGGCAACAACCATCCAGTCTGCAATCTGGGTAAGCGACCGGATATCAAGTTCGAGAATGCCTACGGCCTTGGCATCATCCAGCTCATCAACAATCCAGCGCCTCACCGTGTCCAGTTCAGTCTCGGGTGTTTTTTCCATAAAGCTCATGTTCCTTGATATAACGTGCGACCACAGCAGGGACTTTGGCCTCGACAGATCTGCCGCTCATCAGGTCTGCCCTGATCTGAGCAGCCGCTGTATCGATTGGGGGAATGTCCACAAACCGCAACCAGCCCCCGGAGGTCGGCACAGAATCGCGTGAATGGTTCTGGGCGTCACGCCACCATTGCGGCAGGGGTTCTGGCAGCGACCAACCGGGCCTGCGCATCACTGCGATGCCGGCAAGCGCCAACACGTCCCGCCATCGATGCCATTTGGTCAACCCTAACGCAGCATCCAGACCCAACGCCAGGCACAAGGGCTGATCCGGATATTCTGCCCTGAGTTCCTCAAGGCTGAGTACCGTATAGGAGGGTCCTGAGCGCTCGAGTTCGCGAGTATCGATTACGCAATCCGCTTGCTCGGCCAGCGCGAGCTGCAGCATTGCCAGTCGGTGTGCTGCGCTGGCCACAGGGGGCAGCCGGTGCGGGGGCTCGCCGGCGGGCAGCCAGATCACCGTCTCAACCTGCAGCGCATCGCGAAGTGCCGAAACTGCACCGAGGTGGCCAAGGTGGACGGGGTCGAAGGTGCCTCCAAATACCAGCAGCGGCGGATTGGCTGGCTCAGGCGACAAACGGAGAGCAGCTGAGGTCAAGGACGGGTCGTTCCGTCGCCATAGACGATGTACTTTTGAATGGTAAGGCCTTCAAGTCCTACCGGCCCGCGGACATGCAGTCTATCAGTACTGATCCCGATCTCGGCGCCGAGCCCATATTCGAATCCATCAGCAAACTGTGTAGAGGCGTTCACCATCACGGAACTCGAATCCACTTCCCGAATAAACCGTTGGCTGCGTGACAGATCATTGGTCACAATCGCGTCAGTGTGTCCCGACCCGTAACGGCCGATATGCGCAATGGCTTCATCCAGACTGTCGACGATGCGTACTGCCAGGAGTGGTGCGAGATACTCTGTCTCCCAGTCTGACTCGGTAGCACCGGTACACCCCGGAACCATCTCCCGGGTCCGGGCACATCCACGCAGTTCGACACCCGCCTCAACATAGCGGGGCAGCAACCGTTCAAGTACCGCAGCAGCGACGGAACTCGCCAGCAGTAAAGTTTCCATCGCACCGCAAACGCCGTAGCGCCGGCATTTGGCGTTGAAGGCGATCTCGACGGCTTTATCGACGTCAGCATGGTCATCGACAAAAACATGGCAATTGCCGTCCAGATGACGGATCACCGGCACCTGCGATTCCGCACTGACTTTCTCGATAAGTCCCCGGCCGCCGCGCGGCACAATGACATCAAGATAGTGGGGGCTCTGCAGCATCGCACTCACGGCTGATCGATCGGTGGTTTTGAGCACCTGGATAACGCTCTCGGGCAAACCGGCCTCTGCCAGTCCCCGGGCCAGGCAGTCGCCAATGGCACCGTTTGAGTGAAGCGCCTCAGAACCGCCACGCAGGATCGCTGCATTGCCTGACTTCAGACAAAGCCCCGCGGCATCCGCAGTCACATTGGGGCGGGATTCATAAATGATGCCGATCACGCCCAACGGGACCCGCATCTTGCCCACGGTAATCCCGGAGGGCCTCGGACTCATATCGCTGATCTCGCCCACCGGATCGGGCAACGAGGCAATCTGGGCCAATCCCTCAGCCATCGCCCCGACGCGCTCGGGTGTCAGTTCAAGTCGATCCAGCAGCGCTGAGGAAAGCCCCGTCCTGTTTGCCGCCTCAAGATCCGCTGCATTGGCCTCGAGGATACGGTCGCGGGCGCCTTCGATCTGCCGCGCCATAGCCTCAAGCGCCCTGTTCTTCGCACCAGTTGGGGTGCGCGCGATAACTTGGCCAGCACTACGGGCCTGTTCCCCGATAGCATCCATCGCGTCGCGTATTTCCGAAGGCATCGAAGCTACTTCACTCATATTTTCAGTAGTTTACTGCATCTTTGCGTTGTAGCACATTTATACCACAAAGCATCAGCACGGCCCGTTCCAGTTCTGCCCAGATACCCCCCGGAGCCTGGCGCTGACCTTTTAGCACCAGATCTGAATAGGCAAGCTGTCGCAAAAGTGCCTGAAAGTCTTTTGCAGACAGGCGACTCAATGCCGATGAGATACAAGACGCTCTGCTGCGCCACACCCGGTGTCGCTGCAGAACCGATTTTCTATCCGCGCCGGCAGCGATCTCCAGCGACATGGGATACAGGCTTCGGATTTCTCGGGCCAAAGCCCAGTTAACCAGAATGGCCTCCGAACCCTCGCGCTGCAGCCCATGCAGCATCCGCACGGATTCCGCCGTCTTTCCCGCAAGCGCGGAGTCAACCAACGGGAAAACTGAAAACCGCGCCTGGTCACTGGCCATCGCATCCAAAGCCGCTTCATCAAGTTCGGCACCGTCAAGCACCAGCGGCAATTTGCTGATCTCCTGAGCCGCAAAGAGCAGGTTGCCTTCCGAACAGTAAGCCAGCCGCTCGATGGCCCCCGGGGTCGCCTTGATCCCTTCGGCACGCAGTCGGTCGCGAATCCATGCAGGCAACTGCTGTGGTGTCACCGCACGAGCTTCGACCGCAGTCGATTGAGATTCAATTGCCTTGAACCACTTGCTGGATTGAATGGCCTTGTCCACTTTGCCCAGAATGACAACCAGATGATCCGTGCGCTCGGGATCACTCAAAAATTCCATCAGGACCTCAGCGCCGGTGTCACCAGGCCTGCCCGTCGGCAAGCGGATCTCCAGAAGGCGTTTGGAGGCAAAAAGTGACAGCGCCCGTCCCGCGGACAGCAGCTGCTTCCAGTCGAGATCGACTCCCGCGGTGTAGCGAAGGATCTCTTCCACGCCCTGGCTTCTGGCGGCGGTGCGGACAGCTTCGGCACTTTCCTCAACCAGCAAGGGCTCGGCCCCGAACAAAAGGTATGCGCTATCCAGGCCTTTTTGCAGTCGGCCCGATAGTGCCGGGGGCGCTAGTCGCAAGCGATGCTCCGCCGAGAGCAGGAAGCCTTACACGAAGGCAACACGATGAGTGTCCGGGCCTTGCCGGTGGTAGGCGACGCCGTCCAGCCTGCGGATGATCCGTCGCACAATCTCCTGACGCATGGACACTTTCAGCGCTTCTTCTTCCTGCTTCTTCTGCAAAAGTTCAGTACTCCTGTACTGAAGATCGCGGCTGAAACTGAGCGGGGTATTCTCTACAAGCACCCGACCGCTGCGATCGACCACGCGGTACAGCACCTCGTACTTCAGCGTGTAGCCCGTCGCCGTTCCCTGGCTGTCCACCGATATCACAGCCCGAGAGTAATCCACGCTGGCAAGATCAATGATCACGGTCGCCGACGATGAATCCTTTACCGGCTGTACCCCGCTTTGACGCAGCGCGTTGCGCAGATCCACCACAAGAGCGGGATCTTGCCCGGTCACCCAGGGAGAGGACATCACAGGGGCCAGTTCCACTTGGCCGCGCAAATGAAAGCCGCAACCGACCAATAGCGCTGATAGGAATATTGCTGTCAGGGTTCGCATCATCTCAAAATTAAATTGGGTCAGGCTTTTTCGCGTCAAGGCTGTCAATTATAGCGAGCCGACGAAGCCCGGCGAGAATGTCCTAGGGCAGCAACACCAGTTTTCCGGGGTAGCGCTTTGAGATGAAATCCAACTGCGCCCTGGCGATCTCGCGCAACGGATAGGTCTGCGACACCATAGGCCGTATAGCACCTGCGCGGATTAGGCTGACCAATTCGGCAAAGTTCTCCGGCGATTGGTAAGTGCAGCCAAAGATGGTCAGGTCTTTAAGGTAAACCGTCCTGAGATCGGTGCTTACCACCGGTCCCGCGATCGCCCCCGACGTCGCCAGGCGTCCTCCGGGGCGCAAAGCGTCCAGCAGAGAGGAAAACGCACTTCCTCCGACGACATCAATGACAACCGAGAACTGATCCTGCGGGGGCCACTCGTCGCGGCCAATCACTTGCTCAGCGCCTGCCTCAAGCACTGCATCCGCCTTGGTCTTTGCACTGACCGCAGTCACGTGGGCACCACGCTGGCGGGCCAGCTGTGCCGCCGCAAGCCCCACTCCGCCTGAACCGCCGGTAATCAGCACCTGATCTCCCTCAGCAACGCCGGCACGGGCCAAAAGATTCAGGGCGGTGCCGAAGGCGCAGGGCATGGCACCGATTTCAGTATCGGAAAGCGGTGCATCGCTAACGTCGTAAAGCTGCGCACTGGAGACACAACAGAACTCAGCAAAGGCCCCGTCGCGCTCGGAACCGAGCGCCTCAAAGTACATCGGGTTATCAGCCGTCGGCATAGGCTGATTGATGGGACAGGTCACGCGCATGCCGCGCTCAAAACCACAAACCCCTGCCCCCACAGACACGACCTCCCCGCACAGATCGCCGCCCTGAATACGCGGAAAGCGCAGCGCACCGCCCCAGCCGCCGCTTTCGATCTCAGCCTCTACATCATTGGTCGCGGCTGACACCTCCTTGGCGTACCAACCGACACGGGTATTGATATCGGTGTTGTTGACTCCGGCGGCTAGGACCCGCACTAGCACTTCACCCGCAGCAGGAGCCGGCACCGGAATGGCTTCATTCCAGATAAGTTTTTCCGGACCCCCGTGACCAGTCAGCTGAACCCCATGCATCAGCCGTGGCATAGCCGCTGCCGCCGTCAAACGACCACGTTAACCAGTTTGCCGGGCACCACGATGACTTTTCGCACAGGCTTGTCGCCGACGTGACGCGCCACCTTTTCATCCGCCAGCACTGCCTCGCGTATGCGATCTTCGTCAGCCTCTGCATCGATCTCCAACTGACTGCGGAGTTTGCCGTTGATCTGGACTGCCAGCATCTGCGTAGCTGAAGTCAGCGCCTCCTGATCCACCTCGGGCCAGGGCGCATCCAGAAGATCACCGGGGATCTTGAGTTCGCCCCAAAGCACATGACAGACGTGCGGGGTAATGGGGGCCAACACCCGGATCAGGATCCCGAGGACCTCGCGCATGACCCCAATCCGGCCGGGATCGTTTCCATGCTCAAATCGGTCGAGTGCATTAAAGCTTTCCATACAGGCTGCCACCACGGTGTTGAACTGGTGGCGCTCCATATCACGACTGATCTTCTGCAGCGCGCCATGAAACACACGCCGCAGGTCACGAGCCGCTTCATCAAGCTCCGCGCCAGCTTTAGCCTCGTCGCAGAGGATGGCCTGATGGGTATGGACCAGCGTCCACAGGCGGCGCAGAAAACGCTGCGATCCCGCAACGGCATCATCATTCCACTCAAGCGCCTGATCCGGAGGAGAAGCAAACATGGTGAACAGACGCACGGTATCGGCGCCGTAACGGTCAACCAGACTTTGAGGGTCAACGCCGTTATTTTTCGACTTGGACATCGTGGTCCAGCCGGTGGCCGTTAGTGGTGCACCATCGCTCATCCGCCGGGCGGTGGTGGTCTTCCCCTTGCCGTCCTTCTCGACTTGCACCTCATCCGGGCGCACCCAGACACGGCCCTGCTCGGCACTGTCATGGTAGTAAGCCTCAGCCAGCACCATCCCCTGACAGAGCAGCTGTGTTGCCGGCTCGTCGCTGCTGACCAAATCCAGATCGCGAATCAGCTTGTGCCAGAAACGGAAGTACATCAGATGCAGTACCGCGTGCTCGATACCGCCGATATAGTGATCGACCGGCAGCCAGTAATCAGCCCGCTGATCCAGCATGCCCTCTGCGTTTGGTGTGCAGTAGCGAGCGTAATACCAGCTCGACTCCACGAACGTATCAAAGGTGTCGGTCTCCCGTTCTGCATCCTGACCGCATTCAGGGCAGCGCGTCTTACGCCACTCGGGATCGGCCTTGATCGGCGACTGGACGCCCATGAAGGTCACGTCCTCGGGCAACACCACGGGCAGATCTTCATCAGGCACCGGCACCGTCCCGCAGTCTGGACAGTAAATCACCGGCACCGGGCAACCCCAGTAACGCTGGCGGGAAACACCCCAGTCCCGCAGGCGGTAATTCACTTTGCGCTCACCAATGCCCCGGTCTTCGATATGCTGGGCGATTCGGTCGAACGCGGTTTTGAAATCCAGTCCACTGAAGTCGCCGGAATTAACGGTGACGGTCGCCTCCTTGGCCGGCCAGGCCGCCTCGGAAACATCAACGGCGTCACCCTCTGCCGGGGCCACCACCTGAATGATGGGCAGGGCGTAACGGGTGGCGAAAGCATGGTCACGTTCATCGTGTGCCGGTACCGCCATGATCGCACCCGTGCCATAACCCATCAGCACAAAGTTCGCGACCCACACCGGAATGTGTTCTCCGCTTAAGGGGTTGATTGCATCGATCCCCAGCGGCACACCTTTTTTCTCAACCGATTCCAGTTGTGCTTCGCTGACTCCGCCGCTGGCGCACTCCTCAATAAAGGCCTGGATCCCGGCATCACGTTTACCCGCCTCCACGGCAAGTGGGTGATCGGCTGCTACCGCCATAAAGGTGGCACCGAAGATCGTATCCGGACGGGTCGTGAAGACCCGCAGGGGATCACCGCCTGCTGCCAGGGCAAAATCGACTTCGATGCCGTTGGAACGGCCGATCCAGTTTCGCTGCATCGTCTTCACCGAATCCGGCCAGCCCGGCATGCGGTCAAGTTCCTCAAGCAACTCATCGGCGTAAGCCGTAATCCGAATGAACCACTGTGGAATTTCCCGTTTTTCCACTACGGCGCCGGAGCGCCATCCCTTGCCATCGATCACCTGCTCGTTGGCCAGCACGGTTTGGTCAACCGGATCCCAATTGACGACAGCGTTCTTGCGGTAAGCGAGCCCTTTTTTGACCAGCCGGGTAAAGAACCACTGCTCCCAACGATAGTACTCAGGCTTGCAGGTCGTTACCTCCCGCGACCAGTCATACGCGAAACCCATCCGCTGCAACTGCCCGCGCATATGGGCGATGTTCTGATAGGTCCACTCTGCGGGCGGGACCGCGCGCTGGATCGCCGCGTTCTCGGCCGGCAGCCCGAATGCATCCCAGCCCATGGGCTGCAGGACATTACGCCCCAGCATCCTCTGATAGCGACTCATCACATCGCCAATCGTGTAGTTGCGGACATGTCCCATGTGCAGTTGACCCGAGGGATACGGCAGCATGGACAGGCAGTAGAACTTTTCCCGCGCCGGGTCTTCAACGACCTGGAAACTCTGCTGCTCTTCCCAATGGGTCTGCACAACAGGTTCGAGTTGCTCCGGGGAATAGCGCGGTTCCATGAGATATTCCGGTTAGGCTCCCTACTCAGGGAACGGGAGAAAGGGATCGATCAGTAGTAATTTGGCCCGTCTTCGGCCTTGCCGGGCGCGGGCCAATCACAGAAAGGAAAGGGCTTCTCATCAGTATTGAAGGTGACGTACTGCAGTGCTGCGTAAATGAAGCTGTTGAGGTCCTGGGTGAAGCTCCGTAGTCGCTCTGCGTCCTGCCCCTGGATCAGCCGATAGAAGAACTGGAATAGCATCATGAGCCCTACCAGCAGCAGCGCAATCTCGAAAACCGCGAGAAAGTAAATCAGCATCAGTGCCAGCCGACCCCACGCCTGACCGCTACGAAATCGCTTCGGGACATCAGTATTCATAGACTTTTGGCCCACATGTCTGGCGAATGCCGCCCTGAAAGGATGCGGATTTTACACCATGTGCCTTTGTGTTCCCGGCGCGAAAAGACTGAAACACCGCCCCCGCATGGTCCGCGGCGTCCTACTGCGCTCAACCCGGTTGGGGCAGCGGCTCCCTGCAATGCCAGCAGATCTCGAAGGTGACCGGATTTTTTTCCGAACACGTTCCGCAGTCAACAGTCTGATCGGAGGCGCTTTCGTAATTGCGGATCAATGATTGCGCATGCGCCAACTGGTGCTCACGCTCCACCCAAATCTCAGGCCAGGCTTCGGTGGCAGGCAACTCTCCCAGACCTCCTGAGGCATGCTCATTGAGCACCTGAGCACAGACACCGGCGGTCTCTAGCATCTGGCGGACCAACTGCGCCTCGCTGATACCCGAAGCGATAAAAACCCGCCGCACGCAACGTGACTCAGAGGTACTCAGGAATAAAGATGGCGACGCGTGGCGGCAAGCTCGTTGTTGCGTTCACGCGTGAAGACCACCTGGAACAACTGCAGTCCCCCTGCAAGGAACGCCGCCTGGGAACCGGCCAGATAAAGCCGCCACGCTCTGGCGAAATCCTCGCCAAACTCTGCTTGTACCTGCTCGTCAGACGCATCGTACCGGGCCAGCCAGTGTGCGAGTGTTTTTGCGTAGTGCAGCCGCAGATTTTCAACATCGAGCACCGAAAAACGATTGGGCTCGAAGATCTCCATCATTTCTTTGATCGTCGGGGGGTAAGCGCCGGGGAAAATACGTTTTTCGATCCACGCGTTCATCAGTCTCGGGCGGTTGCGGCCAATGGTGTGCACAAGCGCGCGGCCGTTTTGGGTGAGACATCGATCCACCACGCCGCCCAACTCGGTGTAGTTATCGAGCCCCACGTGCTCAAGCATGCCGACCGACACAAAGGCGTCGTACTCGCCCGTGATGTTGCGGTAGTCATCCAGCACATAGGTCACGCGATCGTCATACCCCTCTGCCTTGGCACGGTCTGTCGCATACTGGACCTGCTCGGCCGAAACGTTCCACGACGAAACCGTTGCCCCGTAGTTCAACGCCATGTGGCGCGCCAGCCCGCCCCAACCACACCCGGCTTCGGCCACGCGGTCTCCCGGGCGCAACTGCAGCTTGCGACAGATATGATCCATCTTGGCCTGCTGGGCTGCCTCGATGGTCAACTCGTCTTCAGGAAAATAGGCGCAGGTGTACTGCATCTCCTTATCCAGCCACAGGCGGTAAAAGTCGTTACCAATATCGTAATGATGATGGATGTTTTCGCGCGAACCATCTTTTGTATTTGCCCGGGGCTTGCGCTGCTGCAGGCTCTTCATTACTGCAGCGATACCCGTCGGTTCAGGCACAGTGAACGCTGCCACCAGCATCGCGACGAGATCGCCTTCTACCGAGATCCCGCCATTTGAAAAAGCGTCACCAAAGCCCATGTCCCCCTGGCGCAGTAACTGGTTGAGCGCTGAACGGCTATGGACGTTAACCGTCGCAACCGGCGTGGCGTCCTTCGGACTGATTTTGAATCCGTCCCAAAGCACCACCGCAAAACGCGGCGAACCCATCGCGTCGAGCACACGCCGCAAAAGGTAACGCTCGTAGCTCCGGGACCGATCTTCTGAAGGCGTCGCGGTCATCCCGCTTTTTTTCGGCCGGTCTTTTCCGAATACAGGATTTGAAGTCGTCATTGCACTACACAATTTGTGTATTCTTCTCAATCAATAGCGGAAATGATACTGAACCGAGACAACGGGTCAAGGAAGAGTTCGACAGCGGTAGGACGCTAGACCGGGTCCTCGGCCTCGCGGGGCCAGGCGTTGATCACCGCATGCACGAGCGTCGCGAGCGGAATCGCAAAAAAGAGGCCCAACACCCCCCACAACCCGCCGAAAATCAGGACCGCCGCGATAATCGCCACAGGATGCAGGTTATTCACCTCTGAGAAAAGCATCGGCACCAGCAGATTGCCGTCAAGCACCTGGATGATGAGATACGCCGAAACCAACACAAAGAAATCCCCGGTGAATCCCCACTGGAACCAGGCGACAAAGACCACGGGAATCGTCACCACTGCGGCCCCGACAAACGGGATCAGCACAGACAAACCCACCAGCACCGCCAGCAGCATGGTGTACTGCAGCTCCAGGACCGAGAACGTCACCACGCAGGCAAACCAGACGATAACAATCTCCCAGAATTTGCCGCGAACATAGTTGCCGATCTGGCGATCGACCTCCGACCAGACCTGGCCCACCAGTTGATGCTCACTCGGTGCAAAGCGGGCCACCCAGGCGACCAGTGCTTCTTTATCCTTCATCATAAAGAAAATCAGGATCGGCATCAGGATGAGGTAAATCAGGATAGCAATGACGCCCATCACCGAGGCGAGAGAGACGGACAGCAGTTTCTGTCCCCAGGAGGTGAGTTCGGTGCGGATCACCACAATGATTTCAGCAATCTGGTCGGCCGAGACGATATCGGGATAACTCTCGGGCAGTTTAAGCAACACATCCTGGCCCACATTCAGCATGCTGGGAATCTGCTGGACAAACTGTGTCGCCTGCTGCGACAGCAACGGCAGCAACCCAAACAGAATCAGCACCACAAACAACAGAAAGGCGAAGTACACCACCAGCACCGCGATCAGACGCGGCAGCCGCGTTTTCTCCAGCACGCCCACCAGACCCTCAAGGAGGTAAGCAATCACCACCGCGGCAAGCAAGGGCGCCAGCATATTGCCCATCAGGACGACGACAACAAACAGCAGGACCAAAAACAGTGTTAAAAACACCACCTGCGGATTGTTGACCTGGTGCCTGAACCAGTCGGTGATCATGTTCATGACTCTATTCTCCCGGCCAATATGCAACCCGGCCCGTTTACTCCCGAAAAGAGTCTAACCCGGGAGAATTTCAAAATCGTGGGAAATTTCTGCAACGGAATCGAGCATTTTGGAGGCCGAGCAGTATTTCTCTGCTGACAGGCTGATTGCCCGCTCAACGCGCTTTGGGTCAATCTCGTTCGCCGTCACCACAAAATGCAGGTGGATCCGGGTAAAGACCCTTGGGATGGTGTCGGCCCGATCAGCGTTAATTTCCACGCGAATATCCGAAAACGCCTGTCGTGACTTTCGCAATATGAGGATCACGTCGATCAACGCACATCCGCCCAACCCCAGCAGCAGCATCTCCACCGGACGGGCGCCAAGATTCTTTCCGCCCACGTCAGGGGAGCGATCCATCGTGACCTGATGACCGCTGCCGCTCAGCCCCTCGAGGGCATCGTCTTCCCCCAGTTGTACCGTGACCTGCATATCCTGCTCTTTAAGTTCTTTAGGTTTAGTTTTTTTTCTAAGTTCCGAACAGCGCTGCAAGATGGGCGCCCGGATCATCCTGTCGCATGAACGCTTCGCCCACCAGAAAAGCATGAATATCCGCATTGCGCATCGCGCTCACATCTTCAACGCTGTGAATGCCGCTTTCAGTGACCAGCAGCGTGTCCTTCGGCACCTTTGGGGCCAGTGCCAGCGTGGTCTCAAGCGTTGTCTCGAAGGTACGCAGATTGCGGTTGTTGATGCCAAGCAAAGCTGGATCAAGCGCAAGGGCTCGATCCAGTTCTTCCCCATCGTGCACCTCAACCAAAACATCCATTGCAAGATCCGCTGCCGCCGCCGAGAGTTCTGCCATCTGCGCCTGCTCGAGAGCGGCCACGATCAGCAGGATGCAGTCGGCACCGATGGCCCGTGACTCAGCGATCTGCCAGGGGTCGATCACAAAATCCTTGCGCAACACCGGCAAGGCGCAGGCGCCCCGTGCCGCTTCAAGATCCGCTTCGCTGCCCATGAAAAAATCATGATCAGTCAGCACTGAAAGACAAGACGCGCCGCCTGATTCATAACTGACGGCAATGGCAGCCGGATCAAAATGCTCCCGAATAAGGCCTTTGCTGGGAGAGGCCTTTTTGACCTCTGCAATCACACCCGCCTGTCCTGCCCCAATGCTTTTTTTGAGCAAGGACACAAATCCCCGTGGGGCATCGCGATCGCCTGCCCTTGCATAAAGATCCGACAGGCTCTGCTCGCGCTGTCGCTCTTTAATCTCCTCGCGTTTACGCGCAAGGATCCGCTCGAGAATGTCAGGGGTGGCGCTCAAGAGTCCAGGCGCTGCTGCAGAAAGTTGTGCAGCATCTTGTGGCCATACTGCGTCAGGATCGATTCAGGATGAAACTGCAGACCGACCACGGGGTGCTCGCGATGCATGATGCCCATGATCTCCCCGTCATCTGCGCGGGCAGTTATCTCGAAGCAGTCCGGCAACGAGGATTCCTCCACGACCAGCGAGTGATAACGCGTTGCCTGAAAGGGTGTGGGAATCTCGCCAAAAAGGCTTTTGCCCTCATGGTCAATCATCGAGGTCTTGCCGTGCATCAGCCGGGGGGCCCGAATAATGTTGCCGCCGTAGGCCTGGGCAATACTCTGATGACCCAGACACACGCCGAGAATCGGAATTCGTGGCCCGTATTCGCGCACCAGATCCACCGAGATGCCCGCCTCGTTGGGCGTGCAGGGCCCGGGGGAAATCACCACATGCGAGGGCGAGAGCGCATCGATGTCGTTGAGCGTGATCTGATCGTTGCGGTAGACCGCCACGCGCTCGCCCAACTCCCCCAGATACTGCACCAGGTTGTAAGTGAACGAGTCGTAATTGTCGATCATCAGGAGCATGTCTGACCTGCCGTATACCGCGTTTGCGTAAACGCAATGATGTGCTGCCTGATGCCGGTTTGGCACTGTCAGGCTTTCGGCCAGTATTGATAGCCGATAACGGGATTTTAAATCAAGAGGAGTGGAGCTTGGTTACCCTGAAGGCGTGGGCGTATGGTCGAACTCTTCCGATGCCAGGATCGCTTCGACGCCGCCCAGTTGCGAGATCCGCTCTGCCTGATCAGCAAAAGCAAGATCGTTCGCCGCGATGGGATCAAGCAAAGCGCCCATGTCGTCCTGGCAGCGCTTTAGGTCTTGTGAATATGCGGGATCCTGAGAGAGGTCGCACAACTCATCAGGGTCAGCGGCAAGATCAAAAAGTTCCGGCGCATACCCGGGATAACAGTTGTACTTCCATTGACCTTTTCGCCACATGAACATCCCCACCGGCGAACCGCCGTCGTGGTATTCCGATAAAACGCCCCGGTCCGCGCTGGCGCCGTCAATGAGTGAGCGCAGCGAAAGACCCGGGCGATCAATCTCATCATCTTCCGCATCCACCGCCTGCAGCACCGTGGGATAGATATCCACCAGAGAAGCCAAAGTGTCGATGGTTTTTGCCCCGGGAATATCGGGGCCCTGGATCAGCATGGGGATCCGCGCTGACTCATCATAAAGCGACATCTTGGTCCACATGCGCCGGTCGCCGTTGTGGTCACCGTGATCGCTGGTGTAGATGACCAGCGTGTTGTCGGCCTGCCCCGTTTGCTCAAGGACATCCATCACTGCACCTACCTGTGCATCCAGAAAACTACAGAGGCCATAGTAAGAAGCTCTTGCGATCTGGCGCGTTTGATCATCAAAGCGCTCGTCGTAGTTAAACGCTCTGCGGATAGCCTGGGTGACGGGATGCTGTGGCAACGCCTGCTCGGACCTGAACCGGGCCTCGTCCATCTCTTCAAGCGGATAGAGGTGATAGAACGCCTCCGGACAAATCAATGGGTAGTGCGGTCTCAGCCAGGACACAAAAAGGGTCCAGGGTTTATCGCTTTTTGCAGCGCCGGCATCCTTGAGCCATGTGCAGGCATGGCGGGTCACTTCAAGATCGTAGTCTGTATAACTGTTTTCGCCCGGGCCGATCTCAGACGTATAGGCAGAGACATCCAGAACCGCCTCATGATCGCGCAAAAGGCCTTTGATCCAGCCTTTGCCATCGCGGATATACATCGGCAGGATTTCCTCCCCAAAGCCGTTGTCATATTCGTTGCCGCGATAGTGCAGTTTGCCGATCGAATCGACACGATGGCCCTGGCGCATGAGCTGATGACCCCAACTGACGGGCTCACCCTGGTAGGCCTGAGCGTTGGACCAGCAGCGGTTCTTGTGCACGTACTGCCCGGTGGCAAGGGATGCGCGAGCGGGCACACAGATCGGCGACGGCGTGTAGGCGCGGGTAAAGCGTGTCCCATCAGATGCGAGTCGATCAAGATGTGGCGTCTTGACGAGCGAATGACCGGCGCAGCCCATCGCATCATAGCGATGCTCATCGCTGAAAAGGATGAGGACGTTGGTCTTTTCTGTCACGTGAAGAGTTCAAAGGATGCCGTTGCGCCTTGCTTGGCTAGTGCCATCGCGAAGACTTCAATCTTCCAGCGCAGCAGGATCAAGACCGGCGACCGCCATCGCCACCGCACGGAAGATGGCCCGGCCCTTGTTCATCGTCTCCTGCCATTCCTGCGAGGGCACCGAGTCGGCCACAATGCCGGCACCGGCCTGGATATGCAGTTCGCCATCAGCGATGACCGCGGTGCGGATCGCAATCGCCGTATCCATGTTGCCGTTCCAGCCGATATAACCCACCGCCCCGGAATAGATGCCCCGCCGCACCGGCTCGAGCTCGCCGATGATCTCCATGGCCCGGACCTTGGGCGCTCCGGAAACGGTGCCTGCCGGGAAGGTCGCGCGCAGCACATCGATAGCGTCAAGATCATCCTGAAGTTCCCCCGTCACATTGGACACGATGTGCATCACATGCGAATAGCGTTCGACCTGCATTTTTGAGGTGAGCTCCACCGTTCCGGTGGCCGCGATCCGGCCGACGTCATTACGGCCAAGGTCCACCAGCATCAGATGCTCCGCGAGTTCCTTGGGATCAGAGATCAGTTCTTCTTCGAGGCGCCGGTCTTCCTCTTCGCTCAACCCCCGCCGGCGGGTACCGGCAATCGGACGCACCGTGACCTCGCCTTCTTCAAGGCGCGCCAGAATCTCCGGCGAAGAGCCGACGATCTGGAAATCATCGAGATCCAGAAAATACATGTAGGGCGAGGGATTCACCGTGCGCAGCGCCCGGTACAACGTAATCGGCTCGGCCTCATAGGGAATCGACAGGCGCTGTGACAGCACGACCTGGAAGATGTCGCCGCTTTGGATGTAATCCTTGCAGCGCTCGACGGCGGCTTCGAAATCCTCTTGGACGAACGATGAGCGAAAGTCGCTCTCCCGCACGACTTGCCCTACGGGTGTGGCCCGCCCAATAGACAGGCTTGAGATCTGTTCAACCAGTTGATCGAGGCGCTCACAGCCGGAGGCATAGGCATCGTCCGATTCGGGATCGGTGTGCACCACGATATGAAGACGGCCGCTTAAGTTGTCAAAGACCAGGAGCTCATCAGAGACCATCAGCAGGATATCAGGCGCGCCGACCGGATCCGGCAGATCGCTGTCTGCCAGATGGGGCTCGATATAGCGCACCGTGTCGTAACTGAAGTAACCCACCAAGCCGCCGTTAAAGCGCGGCAGCGTGTCCAACTGGGGCACATTGAACTGGCGATGAATGCTCTGGATCGCCGCCAAGGGATCATCGGTCTCCTGACGATAAATCTCTTCGCCCTCTTGCTCGATCAACAGAGAGTCACCCGTTACCCGGATAACCGTGGGACACGGCAGTCCGATAATGGAATAGCGGCCCCACTTCTCACCGCCCTGCACAGATTCCAGCAGATAACTGTACGGGCCCTGCGCCATCTTGAGATAGGCACTCACCGGGGTTTCAAGATCCGCCAGCACCTCAGTCTGCAGCGGGATCCGGTTGTAGCCCTGGCGGGCGAGGCGATCGTATTCGGCTTGGGTAATCATCGTTGAGGAATACTGAAGGCGTTATCGCTGGTGGGGGTCGCGTATTGTTCCGAAGCGGTCATGCTCAACGATCGTTTCGCGCTAAATTGGTGACCGGGCCTATGCCCTTGCGCTACGGCTTGACCGCTGCACGCTTTGCTAAACCGCAGTGTGTCTGTGCTGAAACGACTTACACCACATCAATGATGTTAAGCACTTTCGCCAATGAGTCTATCACGGCGTCTGGGCCAAGTTCGAAAAGGTCAAGACCCTGGCTGTAGCCGTAACTCACCAGTACCACCGGCATCCCGCACGCCCGGGCCGCGCGAAAGTCACTCACCGAATCGCCCACCAGAAGACATTCTGCAGGAGCTAATCCCCATTGCCCGGCAACATGTTCCAGCGGCAATGGATCCGGCTTTTTCTTCGGTAAATCGTCGCCGCTGACAATCGGATCGAGATAACGACTGAGTCCCATCGCTTTCAGCAGCGGAAGGGTAAAGGCGGCTGGCTTATTGGTCACGCATCCAACCCGGCGGCCGGCGGCCTGACACTGCGCGAGGGTCTTTACCGCTCCGGCATACAAGACGCTGTCGCGGTGCAGGTTTGCCTGATAGCACTTTTGAAAAAGCGGGTAAGCGGTTTCCATGAGTTGTGCTGGTGCTTCGCCGTCAAAATCCTGGGTCAGCGCCCGTTCCACGAGCCGCTGGGCACCGTTGCCGATCCAGCCCCGGGCAGTCTCAAGCGCCACAGGTGGACGGCCGAGCGCATTGAGCATGTCATTACAGGCGCCCACCAGATCCGGTGCGGAGTCGATCAGGGTGCCATCAAGATCAAACAGCACACCCCGGGCGGGGGTTCGCAAAGAAGGTTGGGATGGGTCCGGAGTCGGGCCACTCATGATGGTGATTCAGCCAATGCATTGCGCATTGCGCTAATCACCGTATCGTAGCGGTTCGGGTCTTGGTCTCGGGCCGCGCCGAAAATCGCGGACCCTGCAACAAAAGTATCAGCGCCTGCGGCATGAATCTGGCCAATGTTCTCGACCTTTACGCCGCCATCAATCTCAAGGCGAATATTGCGGCCAGACTCACCGATCAGTTTGCGTGCTTTGCGCAATTTATCCAGCGCCGAAGGCAAAAAACTCTGCCCGCCAAAGCCGGGATTGACCGACATCAGCAGAATCATATCGACTTTATCGATGACATGCTCCAGAACATCAAGCGGTGTCGCAGGATTGAATACCAGTCCGGCTTTGCAACCCTCACTCGCGATCAGCTGCAAGGTGCGATCGACATGCTCGCTCGCTTCCGGATGAAAGGTAATGTAGGAGGCGCCTGCTGATGCAAAGTCGGGCACGATCCGGTCCACCGGCTTGATCATCAGGTGGACATCAATGGGGGCAGTAATGCCATGCTTGCGCAGCGCCTCACACACCAGAGGGCCGATGGTGAGGTTGGGCACATAGTGATTGTCCATGACATCAAAGTGCACGATATCCGCGCCCGAAGCGAGCACGTTGTCGACTTCTTCGCCGAGGCGGGCAAAGTCCGCCGAGAGAATCGAAGGCGCAATCAGATTTTCATTCATTGTCGCATTTCTTCCCTGCGCTAGCGGATCACAATAAAGAGACCCGTGTTACCCCGCACCACATTGAGCAAGAGCATTGCGTCATTTTCATCAACTGCCTGCTCGACATCTTTGAGACTGTAAATCGGTTGCTTGTTGACCGAAATAATCAGATCGCCCTCGCGAAGGCCCGCGCTCCAGGCAAGACTGGTCTGTGCCACTTCTACTGCGCGCACACCACGCTGACCCTGCGGGCCATCTTCTTCATCGATATCTGCAAGACGGATTCCCTCAAGGCGCTTGTTGATCTTAAGGCCCTGGCCTGCCACGGGCTCGATGGCCCGGATCCGTATTCGCATACTCTGGCGTTTGCCGTCACGCAGGAAGCTCACCTCGATCTCCTCGTCGGCACGGAAAAGACCAATCGTATTGCGCAGTGAACTCGCGTCCACGATCTCGCGTTCATTGACGGCTACCACGACGTCTCCTTCTTGAAGACCGGCATCATCGGCCGCAGAATCCGGGATCACCTGCGCGATAACCGCGCCGCGTGTAGTGTCTATGCCGAGTGCTTCGGCGAGTTCTGGAGTGAGGTTCTGTGCGATCACCCCGAGGCGGCCACGGCGCACTTCACCGTATTCGATAATCTGGCGGGTCAGCAGTTGGACCATATTGATCGGGATCGCAAAACCGATGCCGATGTTGCCGCCGCCGGGCGCGAGGATCGCAGTGTTGATCCCGACGAGTTCGCCTCGAAGATTCACCAGCGCGCCGCCGGAATTCCCCCGGTTGATAGAAGCATCGGTCTGGATAAAATCCTCGTAATCCTCGATGTTAAGACCCGACCTTCCCAGGGCGCTGATGATACCTGAGGTCGCAGTCTGTCCCAGCCCAAAGGGATTACCGATCGCCACAACGAAATCACCCACCCGCAGCGTATCTGAATCACCCGGATGGATCTGCTGGAGTGATTCGGCCGCGATCTGGACAACCGCGATATCGGCGTCTTCGTCAACCCCCACAATTTGGGCATCAAAAGCCCGGCCGTCATGCAGGCGTACGCTGATCTCGTCCGCGCCCGCGATCACGTGGCTGTTGGTAATGACGTAACCCGCCTCAGCATCCATGATGACTCCGGAACCAAGACTGCTGACGCGTCTTTCACGCTGCTGCATCGGAGGGGTGCCGAAGAACTTTTCGAAGAACGGGTCCGAATGAAACGGGCTTTGTCGCTCAGTGACCCGGCTCTCGGTATAGATGTTGACCACCGCCGGAAGCACCCGCTCGAGCATGGGTGCAAGACTTGGCAATGGCTCGCCATCCACCGCCATCGGCAATGCGCCCGAGGCAGGCAGATTTAAGGTCAATGAGCCGGCAAGACACCAGCCGAGGAGCCACCATCGAATGCTTTTCATGAGCAGGCCAGGAGAAGAAAGTTGCGCTGATATGTCTGACGCAATTATAGCAACGCCGGTGTTGAGGCCCGTTCAGGCGGCGTCGTTGGTTACTCCGTGGGGCACATGGCCTGTCGGCACATAGCGACGGGCAGATTCACAATGGCCCGTCTGGTCATCGAAGAAAATATCGGCGCCAAAGGTCTGCAAAAACTCGCCCTTGTCGAGCCCTCCAAGAAAGGCGGCTTCGTCGATCCGGATATTCCATGCCCGCAGCGTGCGGATCACTCTTTCGTGCGCAGGGGCACTGCGGGCGGTGAATAACGCAGTTCGGATAGGCGCCTCGTTTCGCGGCCATTTTGACTGCAATTGATGCAATGACTGCAAGAACTTTCTGAAAGGGCCGCCCGTCATCGGCGTCGACGCCTTCTTTTTCTCTGACGCCGCAAACGCGGCCAGTCCTTCAGTCTGGTAAACCCGTTCGGAATCATCGGCAAAGAGCACCGCGTCGCCGTCAAAGGCAATGCGCAATTGACTGTTTCTTTCCCGGTGGGTGCGCGAGGGCAGGATCGTGGCCGCAGCCACGTTGGCCTGCAGCGCCTGCCGTACATTCGCGGGATCTGCCGAGAGATAGAGATCCGCACTGAAAGGAGTCACGTAACGAAACGGGCTCTCGCCTCCGGAGAAAGCAGCGCGGGTAATGTCGAGCTCGTAGTGGGCGATGGAATTAAAGATCCGAAGACCGGTGTCAGCGCTGTTGCGCGAAATCAGCACTACCTCAACACGACGCGCCTCGGTTTCCGATTCGTTCAGTGCCAGCAGTTTCTGTACGAGGGGAAACGCCACACCGGGGTGCAGCAGTTCTTCTTCGTGCTCCACCTGATACTGGCAATACGCATCGACTCCCTCTTCCACATAAATCTGATGGCCGCTCTCAAGATCAAAGAGCGCGCGTGAAGAGATCGCGACCACCAGCGGACTTTGCTCAACATCTGTCATCACCACAGTCTATCACCGTGAAACCGGGTCCCCGGTGCGACGGATACGGCACCAGAGCCCCACCGCCAGCAGCAACGCCGCCAAAACCCCCACAGGCAGATTGCCGTATCGCACAAACGGCGTGATTCCGGTCATCGGCTGCACATCGCCGCGCACCACGGCGCGGACAAACTGTGGTGCGATTGCATGCACCCGGCCATCGGCATCAATCAGCGCCGACAACCCATTGTTGCTCGATCGAATCATTGGGCGGCCCGTTTCGATCGCTCGTGCGCGGGCCATCTGCAACCGCTGGTGCGGCGCCAGGGAATCTCCGAACCAGGCATCCTCGCTGAGATTCGCGAGCAGTTGCACTTGCGGCACAGCTTCATTGATCACATGGGTAAAAGCATCTTCGTAGCAGATGCTGACTCCCACAGCGTAGCCGCCAAGCGGCATGGGCGGCTGCGTCAATGGTCCCGCCGAGAAATCTGACATCGGGATATTGAGATAGTCGAGCAGCCATCCCAGCAGTGCGGCCAGAGGCAGGTATTCGCCAAACGGCACGAGTTGGTGTTTTCGGTAAAGCGACTTTACCTCGCCGATCCCGACCGCCACATTGTAGTAGGGGGCATTTGGCTCCAACGAGTCACGGGCCAACGCGCCGAGCAGAAAATCCGCTTCGTGATCTTCAAGGCGTGCCAAAAACGCGGGCGCTATTTCATCAAGGTAGGTGGGCAGTGCGGCCTCGGGCCAGACAATGAGATCTGCCCCAGAGACCGCCTCGCTCTCATGAAGATAGGCGCTCGCGATATTGCTGGCGTTGTGACTCTGCCATTTCTCACTCAATGAGACATTGTGCTGCACCAGTGCCACATTGAGGGATTCACCGGCAGGGGCTACAAAAACCGGCAACCGGGCCAGCGCCGTACAAACGCCTAGGGCCAAAAGCACACCGGCCGGTAACACCCTCGCCCGGCCCGCCCCATGAACAATCGCCACCAGCGCCCCGACAGCAAGCGCAAGCCAGAGACTAAGACCCAGGGTTCCGATGATCGGGAGCAAGGCAGCCAGAGGAGTATCGGTCTGACTGTAACCAAGATAAAGCCAGGGGAAGCCGCTCATCAGATTGCCACGAAGCCATTCCCCCAATACCCACAACACCGGCATGACCAGGACAGCGCGCGCGGCGGGACTCCTTGGCCCAAAACGAGCCTGCAAAAATCCGACCGCCATCGGGTAGAGCGCCATCAGCGCTGCGAATATCAACACCGCACCTCCGGCTAAAGGCGCGGGCATGCCGCCGAACTCGCTCAGGCTCACATAAATCCAGGAGACGCCTGCCAGCGCCATCCCCAAACCGAAAACAAACCCCTGCAGTGCTGCCTGCCGGGCGGACGCTTTGGCCCAGATCAAAAACAAGACAGCAACGGTAACCGGCGCGAGCCAGAAGAGATCGAAGGGAGCAAAAGCCAGCGGGTAGGCGAGCCCGGAGAGGGCAGCCGCGGCTATCCGCATCGCGCTGCCGGGAAAACCCATGGGGCTATTCCGCCGGGGTCTCGTCAGCCGGAGAAAGCGTGATACGCAAAAGGCGCGGCCGACGGCTGTCTGCGCTCAACACCTCGGCCGTGAACTGATCGAACGTGATCGTTTCTCCCCGCCGCGGCACATGGCCCAGGGCGTCCGTGACAAGCCCGCCCATGGTGTCGTACTCCAGCGGATCAAGCTCAAAACCGTAAATCTGGTTGAAGCTCTCCACCGGCAGCATGGCCTTAATCACACAAAAATCCGAGCCGCGTCGGAGCACCATGCCGGCGGCACCATCGATATCGTGCTCGTCCTCAATATTGCCGACGATCTGCTCAAGCACGTCCTCAATGGTGATGAGACCAACAACACTACCGTATTCGTTGACGACGATCGCCATATGATTGCGACTGTCACGAAACTCCTGAAGCAGGACGTTGAGGCGTTTGCTTTCAGGGATGAACACAGCCGGTCGCAGGAGGGCTGCCCAGGGCAGCCCATGTCCTTCACTTTGCTGCTGGCGATGCAAAAGATCCTTCGCCAACAGGATGCCCACCACGCCATCTTTGTCACCATCGGTCACGGGGAAACGTGAGTGGGCTGACTCGGTAATCACCGGCAGCACTTCCTCAAGTGTCTGCTCCACATCGACCGTCACCATCTGGCCGCGGGAGACCATGACCTGCTCGACTTGCAGGTCCGAGACTTCGATTACCCGGCGCATCATCTGCAGGGTGTCCTCGTCGATCAGGTTCGCGTCGCGAGCGACTCCCATGGTCGAAAAAAGGTGTTCACGGGTGTGTGGGATCCCACGCAGCCGATAGCGGATCTCTTGCCACCAGCCGGGGCGCAAAAACGCGCTGCGTTTTTTTTTGTCTTGCATGGCGCGACTCAGACAGGCTGGTAGGGATCTTTGACCCCAAGCGTCGCGAGCACCTCAGTCTCAAGCTGCTCCATCACGTTCGCCTCGGCATCACTCTTGTGATCATGGCCATGCAGATGCAGCACCCCATGCACAACAAGATGCGCAAAGTGATCCTCAAGCGTCTTGCCCTGAGTAGTTGCCTCACGCTCGACCACGGGCGGGCAGATCACGATATCTCCCAGGGGATGCGCTTCCTCAGGCACGCCGGGCAACGCCTCGACGGGAAAGGAGAGCACGTTGGTGGATCCACAGCGATCTCGAAAGCGTGTATTGAGTGCGGTCATCTCATTCTCGTCGACTGTGCGGACGGTCAGGCAGGCATCCTGATCACGAAGCGCCGCCAGCGCTGCGCCTGCCCAGTGGCGGACCTGCTCAGCGGTGGGTTCTTCACCATAGCCGCTTGCCAGCTGCACCTCAATCAACGCGTCCACTCGGGCTGGCTGACCGACCCTCTTTCTCGTATGCTTCGATCACACGCTGCACCAGCGGATGACGAACCACATCCTGAGGGGTAAAGCGGGTCACACTGATACCCTTTACCGAAGACAACAAATCAACGGCATGGACCAGTCCAGACCGGGTCTGACCTGGAAGATCAACCTGTGAGGGGTCGCCGGTAATGACCGCCCGGGATCCGAATCCCAGACGGGTCAGAAACATCTTCATCTGCGATTCGGTGGTGTTCTGCGCCTCATCGAGAATTACGAAGGCATGGCTGAGCGTTCGCCCGCGCATGTAGGCAAGCGGAGCGAGCTCTATAACGTGGCGCTCCATCAGACGACCGACCCGCTCAAAGCCCAGCATCTCATAGAGGGCGTCATACAGGGGTCGCAGGTACGGGTCGACTTTCTGTCCGATGTCTCCAGGCAAAAAGCCCAATCGCTCACCTGCTTCAACTGCCGGACGAGCCAGCACAATCCGGTCCACGGTCTCCTCCGCCAGGGCCTGCACCGCACAGGCCACCGCGAGATACGTCTTGCCGGTCCCGGCCGGGCCCACGCCAAAATTGATATCGTGTCTCAGGATATTGCCGAGATAGCGCTTCTGATTTAGGCTCTTGCCCCGAATCATGGCTTTACGTACCCGAATGATCACATCATCGGGCTCATCCTGATGGCTCTTTGCTTCAGCCGGGATCTCGCTAATGGCGACCTGGACCCTGTCAGGACTCAAGGGGGTGCCTTTGCCGCTGTCCTCGTAGAGGGCACAAAGGACATCCTGCGCATGGCGAACATCCTGATCGGGGCCGTCGACACAAAAAAGGTGGCCCCGATGGGAGATACGTACGCCAAGACGCTCCTCCACCTGCTTGAGGTGAGCGTTGTGCTCTCCACACAGGTCAGCCAGGCGCTGATTGTCCTCGGGATCGAGAAGAAAGGTAACGGGTTGGGTGGGGCTGTTCAATCCAGTACTGATGCTCCAAGCGAAGCAGGGTTCATCATAACAGAAGTTGAGGTGACGCCCCCAACCACTTCTGCCCGCAAAGAATTGGGCAGGGCTTCTGTAATGCGGACGTCGACAAAATCGCCGATCGAGACATCATCGCCTACAAAATTGACGACACGGTTGTTTTCGGTGCGTCCGCTGAGATGTCCCGCATTCTTGCGCGAGACACCATCCACAAGAATCCGCTGGGTTGTGCCAACCATGCTCGCACTGATCGCACTCGCCTGGCTGTCGATCAACGCCTGGAGGCGCGACAGCCGCTCACGTTTTTCTTCCATAGGCACATCATCTGCCAGTGCGGCGGCCGGAGTGCCCGGCCGGGCGCTGTAGATAAAACTGAACGAATGATCAAAACCCACACGCTCGATCAGGTCCATCGTTGCGTTGAAGTCCTCGGCAGACTCTCTGGGAAACCCTACGATGAAATCCGACGACAGACTGATATCGGGCCGCACATCAAGCAAGCCCGCAATGATCGCTTCGTAGTCCGCTATCCGGTACCGGCGCTTCATCGCTGACAGAATGCGGTCTGAACCACTTTGCACGGGCAAATGGAGATGGCTGACAAGTTCTGGAATGTGCCGATACGCATCAATCAGTTCATCTGTGAAATCGACGGGATGCGAAGTGGTGTAACGCAACCGGTCGATACCGTCTACCGCAGACGCATACGCCAACAACTCGGCGAAGTCGAGCATTCCCCCGCCATGACGTGCGCCGGCATACGCGTTGACATTCTGGCCAAGCAGGGTGACTTCACGAACCCCCTGCTCCGCGAGTTCGACAATCTCCGTAATGACCTCGTCGAAGGGCCGGCTGAATTCCTCACCGCGCGTATAGGGGACAACACAGAAGGTGCAGTACTTGCTGCAGCCCTCCATGATCGAGACATAGGCCTTTGGACCTTCGCTGCGCGGCGGGGCCAGGGCGTCAAACTTTTCAATTTCCGGGAAGCTGATATCAATCCGGGGTTGGCGTTCAGTCTTAAGTGCTTTGATCATCGCCGGCAACCGATGATAGGTCTGCGGGCCAAAGACAAGATCAACATAAGGCGCCCGGCGCAGAATCAGATCCCCTTCCTGGCTCGCAACGCACCCTCCGACCCCAATGACAAGATCCGGTCGCTCCTCTTTCCATTGCCGCCACCGGCCCAACTGGGAAAACACTTTCTCCTGCGCTTTTTCCCGCACCGAGCAGGTGTTGAGCAACAGCATGTCGGCCTGCTCGGCGTCCTCTGTCAGCACCATATCGTGGGAGGCTGCCATCAGGTCAGCGATCCTGCTGGAGTCGTAGTCGTTCATCTGACAGCCGAACGTCTTGATATAAAGTTTGCGGGGCATCTTGGTTTCAGGAAAATGCGGCTGGGTCGTTATTGCTGATAAGCCTATTCACGTAATTTAACCATCGACGGGGGCGCTTGTGGGCAGCAACCGTGCCTCATCGATCCGGCGAATCACTTTTTTGGCAAGGGCCTGGCGCTCTTTTTCGAAGTGCGCACGAACCGCCTCCGGTATCGGCACCGGCTTGCCCGTAACACGATCGATAAATACGTGGACAAAAAATCCTGTGGCACTCGGTGCGTCGGCTTGCGGGACAAACACCGCAGTCTCGTAACGCACACTGCTGTTGCCAAGATGAGCAATACGCACGCCGATATCCACGTGGCTCGACGCCGCCACGGGTTTGAGAAAGACGCAGCCGTTTTCCGCCGCCAACGGGATCACCGGATCTGACTGCCAGTCAAGCCCAGTTTCCCGCAGCAACGTCAGGATACCGGTTTCGAAAAAGCGGTAGTACTCAACGTTGTTGACATGTCCGAGCATGTCATAATCACTCCAGCGCGTAATCAAACGCACGTGCAGGGCATAGTCCTCACGTCCCGCAGAGTCAGTCGACCGACCCGGATTCTTCGGCTTCTCCATGATCAGGACACGCTCCCATGCCCAGCCCGGTCGGACATATCTTGCTTGCCTTCGCAATATCGGGAGTCCCAAAACCGCGTGACGTACTGACCCAGTGGTGGCCCGTGTTGGTGCTGCTCGCTGCGATTGCCCCGGATCTCGATTTTCTGCCGGGTATCGTGATTGGCGATCCAAACCGTTTTCATCATGGTCCGA
>Ga0114933_10000198_pt1 | contig 72528 bp, 70 predicted proteins | sample 4SBtaG_FD_89691 | JGI IMG/M metagenome (GOLD analysis project Ga0114933, IMG submission 89691) | Deep subsurface microbial communities from Kolumbo volcano to uncover new lineages of life (NeLLi) - 4SBTROV12_W25 metaG | ecosystem: Environmental > Aquatic > Marine > Volcanic | place: Kolumbo...
ATCTACTTTCATATTCCGCATTTGCTTGTAGCTGAGCATAGCGTTTCTCGCTCAACTCTATCCCGTGCCTAATCCGTTCCAGCATTACGGAGTTAGTAAAAGGCTTTTCCAGAAAATCCACCGCCCCGTTCTTTATCGCTCTAACGGAAAGCGGAATATCTGCCTGACCCGATATCACGATCACGGAGAGAGCCGATCCTTGCTCACATAACTGATCATAGAGATCTAGGCCCATCATATCTGGCAGCCAGATATCAAGCACTAAGCAACCTTTTGTCTCAGGAGAGCAAAATTTAAGGAACTCAGTCCCTGAGGTAAACGAGCTAAAACCAAGCCCTAAGACGTCCGCGAACCGCTCGAAGACGTCGCAGATACTTGGATCATCGTCCAACAAATACAACATCGGCTTGTCCACTATTTTTCTCTGCAACTACTAAAGTAATTACATCGTTTTAGATCAATTCTCTACATAGACACTTTAGGCAAATCTCGCGGTTGGTGCATTTGACCAATACTTCTGCCCTGAAGTTCTGCCAACTTCGCTGGAGCCACCTTGCAAATTGGAAAGCGTAAGCGCAATCCAGTCTCTCCTGAACTAGTATGCTCAATATCTAGGGTGCCACCTTGCTGCTCCATAACCGTGCGCCAGGCTGCCATCTCGAGTCTCACTTCGTTGGTTTCATAGTCAAAGAATGGTCGAGTAATGTTGTCGGGGTAGTCTGGCCCAGAATCTACAAATCTAACCTCAATACCGTTACCGCCTCCGGTGGCATCTGTTTCTTTCTTAAAAGAGATTGTCAGTCGTCGAGGCTTTCCGCTACTCTCCGCACGCGTTACATTTTGAACAGAGTTTCTCAGCATCGCTGATAGTAGTCGACCTAATTGAATAGGGTCAGCCAATACTGGAGCTCGGGGAGGACTTCTCTGGATTTTAACTGTGATGTCATTATCGTCTAAATCCTTAGCAAGATTTGCCAAGGCGACAAAAATTAGTTCATCAACGTGAACCACATCCCAACTGCCACCAATCTCATTTAAAGGCTTTTGAAATGATGCCAGTAAATCACGCAATCGTCCCGAATTAAACGCTATGAGCTCTAACAGCTCCTCAAAAGAGCGAGAACCAACTTTCGAGGATTCCTGAACAACTCTATCGTGTAACTTCGTCTCAGCCAGCATATCCCTGCACATTTCTGTATAACTAGATATAGCAGTCAATGGATCGCTCAACTCATTCATTAGAAACCTAGAGAACTCTCGCAAACGAGCCATGTCTACGTCGTTTTGGTCGTTCTCCTGCTGGATAGCATTTATATTCTCCGCCCAAGCACCGTCAACCAGGTACTTCGTTGGGCACCAATTCGGCGAATCCTTACTTGACTTAATTTCGTGATCGCCCGGCATGGGTTAGGACTCCTTATGGAGCCTGTACTGAAATGATCCGTAACATGAGAGTTTCAAGAACTACCTGTTTATAAACCGTTGACAACTGTTGGTTTTATCCGTTTGTCACTTCGCAACACTTCAGTCGTCAAAGCGAGTTGTGGTTTCCATCCCAACCCCGCCATGAGTTCTCGGAAATGCTGCCTGAACATTACTCTCAAGTTTGGTCGGTAAGTCAAAGTAGAGTCTTTCGGCTTTAAATTCATCCAATATTTTGATGGTTTCACCTGTATCATCTTGAACAAAGTAGTTTGAATTTAGAGCGCGGAAAAGGTAAACCTTGTTTCGCTCGTCACAAGCGAGCAATTGTGCAAGCGCCGTGTAATAAGTCTCTCCCTTAATAGTTTTCTCGAGCCACTTTGGCGATGGCGCTTGTACTGGCTTGCTTTTTACAACCTTCTTTTTTGACTTCTTGGAAACCGCTTTCTTCTTTTTTGCAGTCTTTTTCGTGACTTTTTTCTTAGAGGTCGCCTTCTTTTTTGTAGTCTTTTTCGCTATCTTCTTCTTAGCAGCCATCGTTACATTCCTCCGATTAATTGAGACTTTGCCAAAGTTTATTTATTCGTTTTTTGAGTCTTAATCTACCCACGCCCGTAACTTTATTGTCGTTAAAAGTGTGCTAGGGATTAAAACGGGGTTTCACGGTTACTTTCGCTTAATCTCTGGGTAATCCGCGCCCGCATTTATGCCTCCTGCCTCCGTCACCATTGCCGCGAATTTGGCGACAGACTCACCCAATTGTTGAAGTCGTTTAATCACCCCATCGTCAGTCAGCACGCCATCGTCAAAGTGGCTATTATTTGCATAAACTGCACCTGGAATCGCGTATCCGTGAAAAAACCCGATTAACGGTTTTAACTGGTGCTCTATTGCCAGAAAGTGGTGGTCGCTCCCTCCCGTCGCGATGATTCCCACCGGTTTACCCCGAAGTGCACCGTTTGGGATCAAATCGAACATGTTTTTCAGCATCGCGGTACAACTGCCTCGGTACATCGGCGTTCCAACAATCAATCCATCGCAGCTACAAACTTTTTCTATTACAAATTTAGTGTCGCCCTTGTAATCCATCGGGTCACGACCGTCACAGAACTGCAGATTAAGTTCCCCGAGATTGATTAGGCTTGTCTGGATATCTTTGTCTGGAACCGCCCCGGCAAAATCTATAGACTGCTGAACCAGAGAAAAGGTTCTGGATGGTGACGTGGGACTACCTGAGATTCCGAGAAATTCCACAAATATTGACCAAAATCTGGTTCCGGGTTTTGTTACTGGTAATTTGCCGGTAACTTACCTACCCGCTCGCTTGCCGAGCTTTCTCTCTCATCTTCACCGTCGAGGCGAGCCGATTTTCCGGAAAACGAGAGTCACGCTAAACCCTTAGAAAGGGCCCCGGCACTAACATCAGAACCCGGGACCCTTCCCTCAGGCGGCAAAACCTTAGGCGCTCTTTTTTCTGACCCTTTTCCCCTTGCGAAGATCCGCCTCCATCTCACGAACCAGAGGAATAACCTTTTCTCCAAAGTTTTTGAGTTCCCAGTTGTAGTGAAGGAACCCGCAAAGAATCACACCCATACCGAGCTGCTTTAATTCAATAATTCGCTTCGCGACTGTTTCTGGCGTGCCAATGAGGCCAGTTTTAAACCCATCGTTGTACTGCACAAGATCAGCGAAAGATGAATTACCCCACATGCCTTTGCCATCTTTTGTCTCTCTTGCTGCGCCCTTTACAGCTTCGCCGAAGCCCTTGACTGCTTCAACATCGGCATTCACGATGATTTCGCGCAACTGCTCTGTCGCCTCTTTCATCGAGTCTCGAATGATGGTGAAACCATTGCATCCGAACTTCAACTCGTTGGGGTCGCGTCCAGAGTCCGCCGCGGACTGCCGAGCGTCAGACATAATTTCGTTGAATCCATCATTGGTGTTGCCGTTCATGAACAAACAATCGGTCACTCGTCCAGCCATTTCGCGGGCATCCGTAGAGTTACCTCCCTGGAAAACAACCGGTCGATGGAGCGGCTTCGGCAACATAGGAGCTTGATTGATTTGATAAAAGTCACCGTAGAAGGTGAATTCTTCCTCGGTCCACATCCCTTTCATGACTCGAATAAATTCTTCTGACCGGCGATATCTTTCTTTATGTTCTAGCCAAGGAAAGCCGAGCGCCGTGAATTCTCCTTTAAACCAGCCGCTAACCACATTGATAGAGGTTCGACCGCCGGACACCACGTCCAGAGAAGCCTGCATCTTTGCAACGATTGCGGGATGCCATAACCCCGGGTGCACCGCGGTGATCATCTCTAGGGTGCTCGTATGTTGGAGCAGGGCATTGGCGATCGTAAATGCTTCGTGCTGATGGTCTGCTCCATAACTCGCAAACCACCTTGTCTGACAAAGGGCCGTCGCAAAACCAGTCGCCTCAGCGTCTTGAGCGTATTTAATATTTGCCTCAATTCCGTAGTCGGTATCCATCGGCAGCATCGTGATTACGAGGCCACCCGAGACGTTGGGAACCCAGTACGCGAATTGCACTTCGTCGTTGGCTTTTTCAAACCAGTCTGACGCTTTTAACGGATTTTTCTTATCAGAAATGAGTTTTGGGTAAGTTGCCATATCTTTTTCTCCTAGGGCTATTGATCAATCATAAAGATCGCGCGTTGCGCCGGTGATTCTTTTGTCAATTGGAAACTCAAAATTACCAAGGTAGGCCTCGTCCCCATCCAAGGGTTTTAACTATGACCTTAAGGCTCATTAACAAGGCTCATTAACGCGATTCTAGGTATAGGTACGGGAACTCGACCTTCACTATGCCTAAACGTCCCGTAAGTCTCCTTGCCTTAGCTACATTCTCGAAATTGCTGAGTTTGCCGTAAATTCGTAGAACTACTTCCTATTACTGTTGAAAATAGTAGTAACCCCTACTATTGCTAAAAAAAGTAGTAACCCTACGTTCAACCTCCGGGGAATTTTTTAAGGGTCACTGAAAACCTGGCTTAAAATTTTCTCCTTATAGTGACAGCACCGTGCTCAAAAAACGACTGGCCATATAACGTTATAAAAGCTAATTATCTAACCCTAAAACTAAACATAGACCTTATGAGGTCTATCTTTTCCCTGCTTTTTTATAAGGGCTATCGCCTTTTTAGTATTACCATTGGTCTCTTTCAGGGCATCCTTGCAGTCCAAAGTACCTGCTCTCGTCGCGCCGCGAACCTCCTTAATCATTGCCGCGGTCAGTGTTACTTCTTTACTTCCAGAAGAACTCATTTAATTACTCCTAAATCTATCTTTCTTTTTGCAATCAAATAGTCGCTTTACTGCGTCTATCCCAACTTAAGAGATATTTCCATCAACTGATGCGTATGTGAAATTACCAAAGATTTTCGCTTTCCATGAAAATATAGTTGGGCCTCATGCAACTACACATTAAAGAGTTATTGCAGTAAATTGACTTTTTTACCCATATATATAGGTATCTTTACTTATATAAAGGCAATCCACCCAAACGTGAGATTAGTTTTATCACTACCGATCAATCGGCTTGATAAGTAGAGTGGCTGGACCCTTAAATGCCCGCTCTATCTCTATCTATCCAAGCAAAGAACCATCGATATCTTCATGACCTCAAGTAACCCGATCAGTAGCCTAATCGAGTTTCGAAGTCGCCCTTGTCTAGGTAAACCTAACGCCATAGGCCACATGGCATTATTCTAGGAACTCCTATGACTTATAGATCAATCTCCGCGCTAGACGCCGTTTCGTTGATCGATCACCTAACGTTGAGCTTTATTGATATCTACGTTAACGCGTACCGTGAATGCTTTGACGAAATAGAACGGAGCCGTAGCGAGTGCATTCCTAAATCTATTTTCAACTCTGCTAGGAACCAAATTCCCTGGCTCAATGATCGACCCCTAACCGTATTTTGTTTACCACATGCATTAGTATTCTGGGATCAAAGCAAGGTACCTAGCGGTCACTGGTATCTCGATGGCGGTCCAGCGATAAAAATTGACGAGGCACATACCCGAACACCTCTATCTGTCCGAACCTTATACAGCACGAATTCCTCTTGGAAGAAACCTCGAGGCATTGCGAGGGCTATCCTATCCGATGAAATACCAGGGACTGTTTGGACTGGTCACTTTTTGTCAGGAGTGTCGATTGGGGAAGCGACCACAGCAACGGGGAAGTTATTGCAATTTTTTGAATATAGAGGAAACTTCGACTCCTTTTTAACCGACGCTACATTCGGATTTTTCGGCTACATCGAATCTCCTTCAACGATTCCTAAAAAATATGCAGCTACAGCTTTTGAGCTCGTGAGTAATCTTGGTTTCTTTCCCGCAGACCTTAAAAATACACGTTTCTTTTGTAGTCTTTCTATCGTGACCTCGCCAAAAACTTTTCTCGAGAAACCCGAACGTCGGGAAGACTTTTTGAGAACGGCAATTTATCGCGACCTAAGCCGAACCATCGCTCGTCAGGAATTCGACGTGGAAGACTACATACGCCAGTTTTCTTCAACTGTCTTCTGGAATCCAGAGCGAAAAAATAAGCAGGATAGACTTTACGATGCAGTGTTTTCGAATCGCGCAATCTAACTGCTGCTAGCAACATCGCTAAGTGCGGTCGTTAGGTCGACGAAACGAATTGGCTTTGAGATATATCCATCCATCCCAGCGTCCAAATACTCTTCTCGATCTCCTCGCATTGCATGAGCTGTCATCGCAAGAATAGGAATTCGGGTTGTCGTCCGAATTTCCCTACGACGGATTTCATGAGTTGCCTCGACCCCATCCATTCCCGGCATCTCAATATCCATTAAAATGAGATCGTAGTCCTCTATTTCATATTCAGACAGAACTTCTTTGCCTGATGAAACAATCGTCGCATTGACCCCAAGTTTCCCTACGTACGCCTTGATTACTTCCTGGTTGATCAGATTATCCTCAGCGATCAAGATTTTCCTAAATGGTAAGGAATATTTCACAAACGATCCAGCACTCCGATCCAATCCGATTGTTGGTTGGGTTGATTTTCCTGCCAGTGCCATAGCCAAAGTTGTGGCCAGCTCCGCATACTTTATCGGCTTTACAAGAGTCGTCAGGTTGGGTCGTTGCCCCAACTCCCCCTCTTCTCCCGGGAAGCACAAGACGATTACTGGCAAACCAAAATTAACGAGCTCTTCAAAGGACTCCTGATTTTGATTGGTTCTGACGCCACCAAAGGCATAACTGGAATCAAGAACAATCGCATCGAATGGTTCACCTCCAGCATTCGCTTTACTACATTTCTGAAGACTATCGCGAATAGTTTCCGAAGACACGGAGGTGCAACCCCATTCCTTTGCAATATTGTCAAACTGACTGGATGCAACGTTGCTGCCCACCAGCGTCAAGAGTTTCGCCTGATAGATCTCGCCCAAGAGATCTTCGAAGGGGCTGCTTGCCTGCTCGCGAACACCAAATTCCAGATGAACATGAAAAACTGATCCATGACCGATCTCACTTTCCACCGCTAGCCGACCACCCATGAGGTCAACCAAGTTGGATGCAATGGTTAACCCTAATCCAACGCCACCGTACTCTCTCGACAAACCGCTATTCAGCTGGGTAAAGGGTTTGAAAAGATACTCCTGCTGATCCTCAGGTATCCCAGGTCCAGTATCTTTAAGCAAAAAATGAATGTTCTGCTTACCAACCGTGCTATTTCCATTGTTTACCGAATTACAGACAACCGATACCTCACCCTTTGGAGTAAATTTAAGCGCATTTCCTACAATGTTGGTCAAAACCTGGCGAAGCCGGCCAGCATCACCAAACAGCAAGTCATTCACTTCGCTCGAAACTGAATAAGAAAGATCTAGACCCTTTATCCGCGCTCGCTGCGCAAGTGATTGGAGTGTGTCTGCCAATAAATCACGTAACGAAAATTCAGTCTCATGTAGTTCAACAGTGCCCGTTTCGAACTTGGAGACGTCAAGAATCTCATCCAAAATACGTAGGAGATTGTTGCCCGACTCATTGATACCATTTACATAGTTATGTTGTTGGTCACCTAAATCGCTCTCACCCAGAAGATCCGACATCGCGATGATCCCATGCATTGGAGTGCGAATCTCGTGACTCATCGTCGCCAAAAACCTGCTTTTTGCTGCGCTCGCTACCTCGGCAGTCTCTTTTGCTTTTTCAAGTTGCGCGTAAGCTGCTTTTCTCTCTAGATCCGATCGCCGGAGTGCCGAGGCACTAACCCAAATCAGGAGGATAAATACAATCATGATTCCCGTTACCGCTACGGCAACATGCTCAGCGAATACCCAAGTATCGAACCCGGCACCGTAATATCCGTAAATTCCAAGTCCCGCCATCCCCATCCAACCCATAACCAAAGGGGTAATCAATGCAGCCGGAATCAATGATCGACTTAATGTGCCGCCGGCGGTATCGCTAGTAAATGTACTAACTGGCTCATGATCCCAATGATTCAAGAATGCAGCCAACGCTAATAAAAGCAACAAAATCGAAGAATTTATCGTAGCCGGGATTGAGCTACTGGTTAAAACCTGTAGCACGCCCGCGCTATAAATAAATCCAGCAATCCCCACATAGGAGATCACGATTGCACTAAGGAGCAACAATCCGGCGACAGCGGTTGCACCATAGGTTTTCACATTAAATAACAGAACACCTAAACTGACTGCAATCAACCCAAACAATTCATGCATGCCAATTGAGGTGTCGATGCTGGTTGCTCCAAAAAGAATCTCATCAGTCTGAAACCTTGTGACTAATTGAGTTTCAACGAGTTTCCAGAAGCAGAGTATCGAACTAACGAGAGGAACAGCTATCACAACAAACCGTCGCCATCCGGTGTCGTGACCAGACCTTAAAGCAAACGCAGAACCCAACCCAAGATACAGAAACAACAAAGTGCGGTCTATCTCAGTCCAAGTTGGCACCGGTAGGGACCTCAGTGATCCAACGTCTAGCCCTTGCCCAAAAAGAGACATTACAGAGATTACGATAACAAGCCATGCAACAAGCTTGCCGAAGAGGACGATTCGCTTCCCTGGAGTTTTCCCTTTATCTTCGAAAGAAGTGATCATAATTTTTCGGATAGATCGCCAGATATTGGAACCAACCAAGTGTCATGCCCGTAATAACGATCAACTGTGATCTTGCAAACGGGGATGGGTACCGACTCCTCCTAATAATAAGTTGGGCTTCCACAATCTCATTTTGAAGCGTTTCTGGGTACAACAATACACGCTAGCTGACTATCTTCAGCGAAAATGAAGACTTCTAGGGGCTTAGCGCTTTTCGCAACGCAGGTCCTTGAATGTTTACGAACTTACTTACTACTTGGTCTAGCTCTTCTAATTGAGACTCGACCAGGTAAAAACCTCTACTTGGAACTGATGAGCCAAGCTCTACGAGCAGCGGTCGGAGATGATTTTCCACTGCAAGCGCGTGCGTCGGACTCGCTCCAAGCATCACGGGCAGTGAGACAGTTCCCGACATTCCCCCAGTGTTATAGCGATCGAGGAAAGCTTTAAGGAGTCCTGTGTAGGAAGCTTTATATACTGGGCACGCAATAACGACCAAGTCACTCGAGGCGACTTTCTCACTTAATTTTGACAGTTCTTCATCCTCCCACTCGAATAATCTTCCTGCCACCTCAGCGAGTTCGATCGTATCTGCCTGAACATCAATTTCCAATTCCAAGAATTGGATCAGGCATTCACATACCGTTTGGGCGACACGTGTTGTACGGCCTCCTGCTTTTGGATTTCCAATTACGATACTAACCTGCATCTTTTTCTCCTTACACTAAAGTACGCTCACACGGTTTCCTGGAAAAACCACCCTTAATATTCAATAAATAAAGAATAGAGCGATCAATGAAGGTTTGCAATCGTGCATCATCTATCCAATAGCTGATTGATTCCCAAGCCAAAATTAAACCCTAGTGCGGGGTGTTAATTGCACCGGTAAATACTCCAGAGGCGAACCTTCGAAAGCCATTGTCGTCGGTCGACCTGCCGAAGCCATTGCGGCAAGGCACTCGACTCAAGAACGAAATCCGGACAGAGCGCACGCATCTCTGCCGGCGGATACGCCATAGGCACAAACACATAGGCAGATTCCTTAACGCTTTCAAGGTACGCTTCTAGCTCATCGGGAGACCCCGCCTTGTGAAAGCTGACCTTGGGTGAGCGGAAAAACCCGATTGTCCCTGATCCGTTTTCATAGGGATTTTCTCCGTACGCCACGATTTCGATTGGAGACTCCGTGGAAGCCTGGTATATCCACTTGTGAACCACAGTCTCCTGATTCGCCGGCAGGAAACTGAATACCGCAAGCGCCAGACCATTCAGCGCAAAAAACATATAAACACTGAGACGTGCGACACGGCTTGAGCCGAAAATATTTCGAGGCAAGGCGAGTATGTCAAACAACGCTTCGAGGCCGACGACTGAAAGCACTAACAGCGGGTAGATCACGGGCATCAGAAAGCGGGTTTCCTTGTGGTCTATGAAGGAATGGCCAACCATGAAAAACACCACTGCCCACACTAGAATGTTTCTCGGCCTCAGGACTACCGCTCCGATCATGGCGGGGAGCAGAACAAGACTGAACGGCGGCACTGCCAATAACAGAAGTTTCTCAATGTAATACCACCAGGGATCGACCCCGAACTGTGCCGCCTTTGCCTCCACCAGATTAACGAGAAAGTAATTCACCGGAGTAAACGTCCATTGCCCATAGAACCAGCGGTCCAAAAGAAGATTGATTCCCAGCGCAAGTAAAAAGCCCAGTGCCATAGCGGCGAAGATCTTGATCTTCGGCCGCTCAATGACAATGAGCCACAAACCCAGACCCAGCAGTGCCAAGGCAACGGGAAAGCGCAAATAGAACGCAAATCCGAACACCAGTCCGGCTGTCAGCGCAGACCACAACGCGAACCGGTAATTCTCCTTACAGGCAACGAGCACCAACACTATCCCGAGACACAGAAACGCTCCGGCCCAGGTTTCCGAGGCAAATCGGGCATTAAGAAAAGGCAGCAACCAGAAAAGGCCGGTAAATAACACAAGCGCTGCTTTTGACCAGCCGTGGTTGAGCCACCGCAGCGCCTGTCCACACAGCAACCAGATACTGAAAAAACCCAACGCGGCGGAAGCCAGCCTAAGCAGCAACGCTGTCGCGAAGGGATCGGGGCCGGTTGCATAACGATGCACCACATACGCAATGACCGGCTGGACGGCTGGGCGGATCTGCTCAAAGAACTCCCATGGCAGCGTCCGACTGATGCCGGTCTCAATCTTTGAATGAGCAAATTCGAGAATCTGGTAATCCGAATCCGGATGCGCCCTGCCCTCGCTGAAAAAGGCCGCACAAAGATGCAGGGAAAAACTGAGCAGAATCACACCTACGGCGATAACCGGTTTCGAAAAAAGGGCGGTCCGGCTCATCGCTCAAGCGCGCCTGTCACAAACGTGGGCGTTCGGAAAACCGGGCAGCAAGGCAGCACTCGGATTGCGAAAGCCATTGAAATGGATGCAAAGAACACTACATTGAAAGTAGTTATTAATGAGACGAGATCGATGTTAACCGGAATCGTATTGCTGCTGGCGGGGATCTTGATTGCACTCTATCCCCCACTCCTTGCCATCATTGTGGCGAGCGTGCTGATCGCACTGGGATTACTTCTAGTGGTAAGTGCCTGGTATCACCGCAAGCGCCGGCGCGGGGGTGATAATCCAATTATCGAACTGATCCTGCGTTACTGAGCAAAACGCTCACCCCGGCTTGTGGCGCAATTTGGCGCTCACAAAATCCTTCTGGGGAATATGCAGCAAGCGCTGTATCTTGCGCATGAGATGAAGTTCATGATCATCCAGGCGTCCATCGGCATAAACCACGCGCCACATCTGCTCAACCAGATCAAGGCGTTGCTGCTCACTCCAATGCTGATTAATCATTGACGTAAAGCCGTGCAGCCCGGTCGATTCCCGTACTTGCTCCTGCGCCAAAGTCGCTAACTCACTCGCCTCCTCGTCGCTCAAATCAAACTGCTCGCGGACCAACTGCTGGATCATGGAGCGCTCTTCGCCCCCTAGATCGTAATCCGACATGGCGGCCTCAAAAAGGAGCGCTGCCGCAGCCAGACGGACCGCCTCTTCGGTGTCATGGCCGTCATCCGACACCTGAAGCCGGTCCCGGAAAAAATCACCAATTGCGTCGAGCACGGCTTTATCAGGCTCGATCGCGGCCGAGCCGGCAAAAAAAGAGGCAACACCCTTGCGGATGCCGCCTTGAGTTCCCCGATTTGTCGGTGGAGGAAGGTTGCAGGTGCATTACGCCATGCCTCCACAAACGCCGTCTTGATATAGATCAACTTTATGGCACACCGCGCTTGATACTCTCAAACTAGACTTTCGACTGCACACAATCTTCTTCCTGAACATCCTGCTGACTGTCGTATGACATCCGGCAAATCATCCTTTGACCATCTTTTTCAAGATGATACTCAGTGATAGAGACGACTCGCTGAAGGTGGGTATAAGGTGAAACCCCAGAGCGGACCTCCTGCTTTTCTACCTGCTTGACAATAGTCCAGCCCGCCTGTGTCAGGCCGTGTACGCCCGGCGATTGCCCCATCGCCCAACTCGGCAGTAGCGCCGCAGTGAGGATAGCTGTCAGCGCTAAACCCTTGGCGCACCGAAAAGTCATCACGAAAATGATGATCGCCCTAATGCGGCGTTGTTAGCGCGTACCGTAAATCCGGTCGCCCGCGTCCCCTAGACCGGGCAGGATGTACCCGTGATCATTCAGCTCGCGGTCAAGTGCCGCGGTGAAGACTGGCACATCCGGGTGCGCCTCCCCGAAGGCGGCCACGCCCTCAGGAGCCGCGAGGAGACAGACCACCTTGATCTTGACCGGCCGGTCCAGCTTGAGTCTTGTGATTGCGGCACTCAGGGAATTTGCCGTTGCGAGCATCGGATCGACAACGATGGCCTGGCGCTCGCTGATGTCTTCCGGCACCTTGTAGTAGTACTCAACTGCCTGCAAGGTATCGGGATCGCGATATAGCCCGATGTGCCCAACACGTGCCGAAGGGATCAGATCCAACATGCCCTCCAACAGGCCATTGCCCGCCCGCAGCACCGAGATAAAACACAATTTTTTTCCCGCAAGGATCGGCGCCTCCATGGTTTCCAGCGGGGTCTGAACCTCGGTCTGGGCTAGGGGCAGGTCACGAGTGACTTCATATGCCAGCAGCAATGCGATTTCCCGGATCAACTGGCGGAAATGAGCCGTTGGGCAGTTCTTGTCACGCATCAACGTAAGCTTGTGCTGCACCAAAGGATGGTCAACTAACGAAAATGTTTCTTGCATCGGATCCTGATTGTGGTCTAGTTTGTGCCGGCAGATTTCTTGATTTGAGAAGGTTTAGTTCTCTCTCGATTCTAGGTCAAACCGCCAATGAAACATACCTCTCCTTCACGCCGGGTGGTCGTAACGGGAAGCGAATGTACCGGCAAGACGGCTCTCACCGCGAGTTTGGCGCAATATTTCGACTGTCCTTCCTCACCAGAGGGAGCCCGACTGTATGTTGAACAGCATAATCGGCCGCTGACGGTTGATGACGTCAACCCGATTGCCTCTTTGCAGGCAGAACTGGAAGAAGTCGCCATTCGCAAAGCGCGCGGCCTCGTTATTCACGACACCGATCTTGTGTCGACGCTCGTCTATGCGCACCACTATTACGGGACATCACCCGCATGGATCACCCGCACGGCCTCAGAACGCGCAGCAGACCTGTATCTATTGTGTGATATCGACCTGCCCTGGGTGTCGGACGGCCTTCAGCGTGACAGTGGCTTAGCTGAACAACGTCGCCAGATCCATGAAAAGTTTGTCGAGGCAATGACCCGTAGCGGACTCCGCTGGACCCTGATCCGAGGCCTGGGTGAAAAGCGCCTTGAGCAAGCCGTCCGGGCAATTAAAGCGCTTGCCTGACCTCTTAAGCCAACCGGTGTGTGATGCCGGCGATGTTGACAGCAGTTAAACCGTTGTCTAGATTGACTCTGCTATCCAACGGGGTGTCCGGCATGGGCCGGGCTGAGAATCACCCGCTGAACCTGAACCGGATCATGCCGGCGGAGGAATCTGGATAGTGGCCACGCTGGTCCCTCCGCTCTTCGATCCCGAAGGAGCGCCTTCATGACAATTGTTCGACTGCTTGCCGCCATCAGTACCGGCCTGCTGATTTCTTTTGGACTTCCTGCGAATGCAGAAAAGCCAAGTCTCACCGTGTATACCTACGCTTCGTTTGTCTCTGACTGGGGTCCCGGCCCTTTGATCGAACCGGCTTTTGAGGCGCAGTGCCGGTGTGACCTTAAGTTTGTCGGCGTGGAAGACGGCGCCGCGCTATTGGGGCGGCTGAAACTCGAAGGTATCCGTTCTTCGGCGGATGTCATCTTGGGTCTGGATACCAGTCTTGTAGCAGAAGCTCGGCAAACCGGTCTTCTCGATGCTCATGGTCTGGATCTTGGCACCGTTGATTTTGCGCTCACCTGGTCGGATCCGGTCTTCATTCCCTATGACTTTGGATATTTCGGATTCGTTTATGACAGTGACCAACTCGCGGCTCCGCCGAAAAGTCTTCGCACGCTGGTAAATGATCCCGAGGGACCAAGAATTATCATCCAGGATCCGCGAACCAGTACACCGGGACTGGGTTTACTACTCTGGGTTCGCAAAATCTTTGGTGAGGAGGATACGGCAGCATGGCGTGCGCTCTCTCCGAGAATAGTGACCGTCACCAAAGGCTGGTCAGAGGCCTACGGCTTGTTTCTTGAAGGTGAAGCACCGATGGTACTGAGCTACACGACCTCACCCGCCTATCATCGGCACGTTGAAAACACCGATCGGTACCGAGTCGCGATGTTTGAAGAGGGTCATTATCAACAGGTCGAAGTTGCAGCGCGGCTCGCGCATTCGACGCAACCCGAACTCGCCGGAGAGTTTCTGCGCTTTTTGCTCTCCGATGAGGTCCAAACGATCCTCCCCACAAGCAACTGGATGTTGCCAACCGTCCGGACACAGCAAGCACTGCCCCCGGCGTTCCATGAAGACGAAATTCCAAACACTGCCTTGACCTTTGAGCCGACAGAAGTCAGCGCACAGAGGAAGCACTGGATAAAACGCTGGCTGACCGCCCTCGCCCAGTGAACCTCAGCTTGAGCGCGCGGTGGCAGCTTGGGCTCTGGCCAGGCGCCATCCCGCTGTTCCTGCTGACCACTGTTATTGCGGGCTCGCTCACGGCATTGGGCGCTTTATCGAACACCGCTTCCATCATCGCCACACTGCGTGATCCTTATTTTTTTCAGGTGGTGCGCTTCACCCTCTGGCAGGCGACCCTATCGACACTGATCAGCATCATCCTCGCGGTGCCCGTGGCGCGCGCCTATGCCAGGCGTCCAGCATTTGCTGGACGAAACATCCTGATAACGTTGATGGGGCTGCCCGTGGTGATGCCGGTAATTGTCGCGGTATTTGGAATTGTGGCCGTATACGGCCGGTCGGGGCTGCTGAATTCTCTGCTTCAGCCCACTGGCATTAGCATGTCATTTGAGTTGTATGGCCTAACCGGCATTTTGCTGGCCCACACTTTCTTTAACTTGCCGTTGGCGGTACGGCTGCTGTTGCCCGCTTGGGATCAGATCACCAGCGAAAACTGGCGCACCGCCAGCACGCTTGGAATGTCGAGCCCCCAACTCTTTCGATTTATCGAATGGCCTGCCCTTAGCGCTTTTCTGCCGGGCGTTATTGTCATCGTCTTTTTGCTGTGCTTCACGAGTTTCACCGTCGTCCTGACGCTCGGCGGCGGTCCGGCAGCTACCACCATCGAAGTCGCTATCTACCAGGCGCTGCGCTTTGAATTCGACCCTGCTCAGGCCGCTGTGCTGGCGCTTGCACAGTTACTTTTATGCGCCGGAACCGCTTTATTGCTGATTCGCTGGATGCGGGTGCTCACGCAGACTTCGGGACGCAAGAGCGATTCCCGAGCACGGCCCGATACAGGCGATCGCGCGGGCAAGCTGTTTGACTTTGGTGTTATTGGGCTATGCGGACTTTTTGTTTTCACTCCCGTCGCGGCGCTGGTTGTCTCCGGGCTGCAGGGACCGGTTGCCGCAGTCCTGCTTGATACTGATCTGTGGCAAGCTGCCGCCCGGAGTCTCGGCATTGCACTCATGGCGACCAGTCTGGCCGGAATCATCGCTCTAGGCATCGCCAGCACCGCGCGGTTTTTGATACTTGAAAGACGTCAAAAGAGCGCCAAGGAAGGACTGCTGCTCGCCGGATCTCTCACCCTGGCGTTTCCGCCGATGGTGATTGGAACAGGCTTTTTCCTGATCTCCCTGCACCTGGAGGCTGTCGACACCATCACACTACTGATGATTGCTGTCGTCAACGCGCTGATGGTGCTGCCTTACATCCTGCGCAGTATCGCCCCGGTACTGATTGATTCCGGTCAACAGTATCAGAAATTGTGTGCGCAACTGGGCTTAAGCGGCTGGCACCGCTTTTGCCAGGTGGACTGGCCCATGATCCGAAAGCCTGCTGCATTCTCTCTTGCTCTGGGGGGAGCGCTCTCTTTTGGCGACATGGGGGTCGCCGCCCTGTTCGATACTACGGGTCACATCACGTTACCCGTTATGCTCTACCAGCGTATGAGCGCCTACCGCTTCGACGAGGCAGCCGTTACCGCCTTGGCGCTTGTGCTGATGTGTGTGGCGCTTTTCTGGATTCTGGACCGCGGCCTGTCACGATGAACTTTCTCAAAATTGACGGAGTTCGATTCTGCCAGGGGGAATGGCAGCTTGAGGTCGATCTTGAGGCAAAGCGCGGCGAGTGTATTGCCCTAATTGGACCGAGCGGCGCCGGCAAATCTACCCTGTTGTCACTGATTGCGGGCTTTGAGCAACCGGACCAGGGAACGATCTTTGTCGGCGAAGAGCGGATAGACACGCGAGTCCCGGCGCGTCGGCCTGTCACAATGATGTTCCAGGAGAACAATCTCTTTAATCACCTTACGCTGTATCAGAACATCGCCCTGGGATGTCACCCTGGCCTGAAACTGACCGACGAGGACCGTGAACTGATCGAAAGGGCAATGGCGGCAACCCGGCTGGGTGCGCTGCAGTCGAGGAAGCCTGCCGATGTCTCAGGAGGCGAACGCCAACGGACCGCCCTCGCGCGCTGCCTTTGCCAAAGGCGGCCGCTGCTGCTGCTTGACGAACCTTTCACCGGACTCGATCCTCAGCTGAGGGTAGAAATGCATGCGTTGGTGGATGAACTCCGACAGACACACGCACTGACGGTGATCATCGTCAGCCACCTGCCCCACGAGGTTGCCAGGATTGCGGACTCACTCGCGTTCATGCTGGGAGGAAGAATCCTTGAGACGGGTCCAACCGGCGCGATGTTGTCTCATCCTGAAAACCCGGAGCTTTCGCAATACCTGCGGTTCACGCCAGCAGGTTAGTATTTGAGTGTGATAATTAGCGGACTTAATCATGCTTTTTCGTACAATTTTGCTCGCAGTCTTCGCATTGGTCGGACTGCCTGTTCACGCAGATAACGCGAACTGCCCGATGAATCTGGATTTCACCAAACGATTCCTCGCGAGTGACGAGTCGGTGCGGCTCTGTGATGCCTACACGAATCAGGTGCTGCTTGTGGTGAATACGGCCAGTTACTGCGGCTTCACCTCGCAGTTCGAGGGACTGGAGACGCTTCAGGAAAGATACGGCGACCGTGGGTTTTCCGTGCTGGGTTTCCCGTCGAATGACTTCTTTCAGGACCCTAGATCTGAAGAGAAGATCCGCGAGTTTTGCGATCTGACCTACGAAGTCAAATTTCCGATGTTCGAGAAATCCCGGGTGGCCAAGCGCAGCGCTGAGCCTCTCTTTCAGGCTCTTGCTGCTGAAGCCGGCCAATTCCCCCGGTGGAACTTCCACAAATACCTTCTCAACCGTCAGGGCGACGTGGTCGGCAGCTTTGGCTCGTCAATTGCCCCAAACAACGCGGATCTCGTCAGCCAGATAGAGGCTCTGCTCTAACGGAAAGGTGAAGCCAAACCGATTTGGGTGTATACCTTGACTGCATGGATTCACCGGAACACCAGCGCAGGGCGGTTTTTACTGATCTCGACGGCACCCTCCTGGGGCCGGACCAGAAACTCTGTGCCCGCAACCGGGCAACTCTCGAGCATCTCGCTTCCTTTGGGATAGTTCGGGTCGTCGTGACTGGTCGATCGCTTTTTTCCTGCGATCGCGTGCTGGATGACACCTTTCCGATCGATATTCTGGTGACCTCATCAGGCGCAGGCATATTTTCCTGCAGACCAAGAACGCTGCTGCGCCAGTTTGCGCTGGACGATGCAGCAATATCCCATGCCGTGGGCGTTCTTGAAACGATGCGGCTCGACTTCATGGTGCACGACCCAGTCCCAGACAACCACCAGTTCCAGTGGCAACGCTTTGGCCGGCCGAATGCTGATTTTGATCGACGCCTGGCTTTGTATGCGGGACATCATCAGATGCTGGATAGCAAGTCGGGCCTCGTCAGCAATGCAACCCAACTGTTGGCGATTGCACCACTGGAAAATCCGGAGACCCTTCATCGCGAACTCTCCGATCGCCTGCCAGATCTCAATGTGGTCAGAACCACCTCACCACTCGACCATTGTTCAGTCTGGTATGAAATCTTCCCAAAATCCGTCGGCAAATCTCACGCCGCCCAGTGGATCTGTGATCGCCTCAATCTTGATTCAGCGACCGCCCTTGCCGTAGGAAACGATTTCAATGACGTTGACATGCTGCGCTGGGCGAATCATGCGCGTGTCGTCGCAAATGCGGCTGAACCCCTTCGCAGGGAGTTTCGATCAGTCGCTGATCACAGCGAATCCGGCTTCAGCGATGCGGTGGAGGAATGGCTGGCGGACTCTCCCTAGGGACGACCCCTACCAGAGCAGGCGGCCCTCAACGAAAGCGCTGGCCAACTCCGATTCTGGCGCGTCGAGAAATGAGCCCGTATCGGTATGCACGATGAGATGGCCGTTATGCAAGAAGAGCACATCTCCCGCCATTCGGCGCACCTGTCCAAGATCATGAGAGACCATCAGAATGCGGACCCCTTCACCGTCAATCTCCCTAATGATGGCCTCGACTGAGGCCGTGGCCGCGGGATCAAGATGGGCCGTGGGCTCGTCCAAAAACAGTATTCGGGGCCTCAGTGCCCACGCACGGGCCAGCGCAAGGCGCTGTTGTTCGCCGCCGGACAACACCCGTGCATCGCGCTCGGCGAGTCCCAAGAGTCCGGTTTTCTCAAGTACCAAATCCGTGCGCTTTATGCACTCGGATCGGGAAAGCTGTCTCGCAGAAAGAGCGTGTTCAATATTGGCCCGCACCGATCGACGCAGAAGCACCGGCCGCTGAAACACCATGGCCTGTGCCCGGCGTTGCTGGTCAAACGTGCCCCCAGCCCACCGTATCGACCCTCCCGAGGGCGCCAGCAAGCCATGACACAACCGCAGCAACAGGCTTTTTCCAGCGCCGTTAGGGCCTACGACACAAGTTGGCCCGCCTGCGTCCAACGAAAAACTGACATCATCCAACAAAGGTCTGCCCGCGGCCTCAAACCGCAGCGAGTTCACCTGCAAAGGCAATAGATCAGGTTCCGGCATGGATGACGATTGGGGCATGAGTTCTTTTGATTAGCATCACCGATCAGAAACGGATTATCGACCTCTTACGTCTTCGGCACAAAGCGCCCACAGAATCCCTGGCTTCAATCCAGCCGTTCAGAATATTCCAAACAAAATGACCGTAAGCTGAACCTTTCTAGGGCTTTATGGCACTATCAGTGCCAATGAGCGTCATATCCCTGTGTAACCCACAGTGAGCACATCCTACGAAACTGCTGGTAGTGGCCTGTTCCGATGCACCGCTACTGAACTCGCCCGACGGCTGCGCTGTGGTGAGATTTCACCGGTCGATGTCATCGAATCCAAAGCCTCGCGGATCGAGGACGTCAACCCGACGATCAACGCTCTGCCCCTGCTCTGTCTTGACGAGGCGCGGGATCAGGCACAGCAGATGACGAATCACAATCCGCCTTCAGATGAAAAAGGCCCTTTGTGGGGACTGCCTTTCGCGGTCAAGGATTACAATGATCTTGCAGGCGTTGGAACCACATACGGATCTCCGCTCCTTGCCAGGAACATCGCCACAGAGTCGGATGCCACCGTCAGGCGCTTGCAAGACAGCGGCGCGATCGGGAAATCCAATGTACCCGAGTGGGCGGGGGCACACACTTTCAACCCGGTATTCGGACACACCCTCAATCCCTGGAGCCTGAAGATGAGTGCCGGAGGTTCTTCAGGAGGTTCAGGTGCTGCGCTGGCCGCCGGAATGGTTCCGCTGGCCACGGGTAACGATCTCGGCGGTAGTTTGCGGGTACCAGCCAGCTTTAACAGTGTGGTCGGCCTACGGCCCAGTCCCGGACGGGTTCCAAGAGGGGCCCGCCTGCCGGCATTTGACAGCCTGTGGGTTGAGGGCCCGATGGGCCGTTGTGTCGCGGATGTCGCGCTGATGCTGGATGGCGGCGCCGGCTTTGATCCGGGGGATCCGCTCTCGTTCCCTCACCAGGGCGAATCCTTTGTTGAGGCGCTTTCGAGCCCGTCGTTGCCCAAACGTCTGGCATTCAGCCCGGACCTCGGTATCGTTCCCGTGGAAACCGAGATCGCAGAGATCTGCAGCGCAGCAGCTGAGCGCTTCCGGGATATCGGTGCCGACGTCAGCCATGTCTGTCCCGATTTTTCCGGCGCCGTTGAATCTTTCCAAACGCTGCGCGGTGTCCTGATCGCGCAGATGATGGAGTCCCTGCTGGCACAACATCGGGATGAGATTGCACCGGAAATTGTCTGGAATATTGAAAAAGGCCTCGCCGTCACAAACCCCGAACTGCTTGCCGCCGAGCGGGTACGGACGCGGCTGTACCATGAGATGGAGATTTTCTTCGAGCAATATGACCTGCTGCTCTGCCCTGCGGTCTCGGTCCCGCCATTTCCGAAATCGCAAAGGTATGTGGAGACCATCAATGATTCGCCGACGAAAACCTACATCGACTGGATTGCCATCACCTTCGCCATCACAATGACATCGTGCCCTGCCTTAAGCCTGCCTGTCAGCTTCACAAAGAACGGGCTGCCCGTTGGGCTGCAGGTCATCGGCCCCCCTCGGGGAGAATCCTCGCTGCTGCGCGCCTGTCACCGCATGGAATCGGTTTTTGATCTTGCGACGGCCTTGCCGATTGACCCGCGCTAGGCGCGGACCCCTGCCCTAATACTTAAATCGGCCGAATAACTTCCCGGGTGCGTCCGATCTGGGTACCGACACCCTGATCAGTCAGGGTTTCCAGCAGGGTGGCGTGAGGCACCCGACCGTCTGAAATCGTCGCAGTCCTCACCCCGCCTGAGACGGCATCCAGAGCGCATCGGACCTTGGGCAACATGCCGCCGGTGATGACGCCTTCCCGAATGAGTTCCTGGACCCGACTCTCCGATAGACCGGTCAGCAGTTCACCCTGCTGATCCAGCACGCCCGGCGTGTTGGTCAGTAGAATCAGTTTTTCAGCACCCAACGTGACCGCCAGTTTGCCAGCGACGGTGTCTGCGTTGATGTTGTAAGTCTTGTCATCCTCACCGATGCCAATGGGAGCGATCACTGGAATGAAGTCCCCCTCATCAAGGGTTTCGACCACAGCCGGATTGATGGACTCGATTTCACCCACGAATCCCAATTCCACTGTCTCATCTTCATCGGAGGCGCCCTCCTTGCGTAGCACCAGCTTGCGCGCCTGGATCAATCCCCCGTCCTTGCCAGACAACCCCACAGCACGGCCGCCATGGGCATTGATCAGGGCCACAATATCCTTGTTGACGAGTCCGCCCAGTACCATCTCGACCACGTCGATGGTTTCACTGTCCGTCACGCGAAGTCCCTCAACAAACTCACTCTTCTTGCCAATCCGGTCGAGCAGTTGGCCGATCTGGGGGCCGCCGCCATGCACAACTACCGGGTTCATGCCGACCAGCTTCATCAGAACGACATCCCGGGCGAAACTGCGCTTCAGCGACTCGTCGGTCATCGCGTTGCCGCCGTACTTGATCACAATAGTGTGGCCGTGAAAATGCTGTATGTACGGCAGGGCTTCTGCCAACACCGGCGCGATGGCTGCGGGATCTGGGGCTTGGCTCATAACAGGTTCCAGATTCGGGTTACTTCCGGGAGCAGAGTATAACTGCCCGGGAACCCTTCCCCTGACAGACGCACGCATCCACCGAAAAGACCGGTGTCGGCACCATCACGCCAAAAAAAGGGGCCACCCTCGTGACCCCTTTCGATGAGTGTCGGGTTTTAATCAACCGACTTTGATATCAACCTTACGTGGTTTGACTTCGGCCGTCTTGGGTAACGACAGTTTCAGCACGCCATCTTCATACTGCGCCTCGACCCTGCCTTCATCAATATCAGATCCCAGACGAAGTGACCGAACGAATTTTCCGTAATAGCGCTCCTGGCGAATCACGCGGTCATCTCTCTCATCTTTCTTTTCTTCCTTGCGCTCGGCGTTGATGGTGAGTACACCATCGTTGATGGTGACATCAAGATTTTCTCGAGCGACGCCTGGCAGTTCCGCCTTGACGAGATAAAATCCTTCTTTCTCGCTCACATCAATTGCGGGCATCCTCGCGGTTTCATCGCGCCGCAACACCGCAGGGGAGCGAAACCAGCCACCGGTTAGGCCATCGAAATCACCGAAAACGTCCCAGCCTCGAACTCTCTCAGCAGGTCTTGCCATATTGTTCATGAGTTACTCTCCTAGTTTCAAAATAAATCATTTAACGGAAAATTTACCGTGTTTGCCTGTTTTAAAAGTGGTGTCATCCTGGAAAATTTCAAGACCTTTCCCATCAGGACGCCTTAGCCGTTTGCTTTTATTTAGAATGAGGTCTCATGATTTGAGACCTCCTTATCTTCGATCTCCTTTTAATTCACCTATCTTGAATCGACAATGACAGAACGATTTGATACCGTCGTGATCGGTGCTGGCATCATTGGCACCTCGATTGCGTTCTCAATGAGCAAAGCGGGCTGGCGGGTGCTGGTAGTGGATCCACTTGCCGGCTCTGGTCAGGGCGCAACGAGCAGTTCCGTTGCCATGGTGCGCACGCAGTACTCCACCCTCGAAGGATCAGCACTGGCTTGGGAAGGGTTTCACTGCTGGCGGGACTGGTCGGGTTTTCTCGATCTTGAGTCTGATGAACCCGTCGCACCGTTTCATCTTGCAGGTGTCCTGACCTTCAAGACGGCCAATAACGGCTTTTTGGAACACCAGCTGGAGTTCTCCCGCCAACTAGGCATTCCTTTTGAGTTCTGGTCTGTCTCCAGACTGCAAAGCCTTTTCCCCAGCTGGGATCTCTCCAGTTTCGGACCGCCCGTTATCTCGGACGATGCCGATTTTGGTGCCCGCTCCGATACAGAGCTTGAGACCGTCTTTTTCCCCAAGGGGGGTTATTGCCCCGATCCGCAGCTCGCGGCGCACAACCTGCAGCGCGCAGCCGAGCAACACGGCGCCCATTTTCGTTTTGGAGAGGCGGTGATCGGTATCGATAAAAAAGATGGTCATGTGAGCGCCGTGACGCTGTCAGGGGGTGAGCAGATTTCCTGCCAGGTTGCTGTGAACGCAGCTGGACCACATGGGCAGAGCATCAACGCCCTCGTCGATCCGAACGGGAAACAACGTATCCGGACACGGGTGGTTCGGCACGAGGTGGCCCATCTTCGCTGTGCAGACGCCGCGACCAGTGATGCGTCCCGCATCATGCTGTACGACACTGACATTGGGGGTTACATCCGGGCAGACACCGGCGACAGTATCCTTGCAGGAAGCCTGGGGGCGCGGGGGGAATTTGAGTTGGCAGCCGATCCCGATGACTTTGATCGAAATCTCTCCCCGCAAAGCATCGAGCCCTTGTATCGCCTTGCGCAACGGATCCCGGCTCTCGGCATTCCCAATACGCTATCCGGAGTGGCAGACCTTTGGGATGTCAGTGATGACTGGATTCCCATTTATGACTGTACCGACGTGGCTGGCTTTTACATGGCGATCGGCACCAGCGGTAACCAATTCAAAACGGCGCCGGTGGTGGGTGAACTGATGACGGCTTTAATCAGTGCCTGTGAGCAGGGAGCCGACCACGACCAGGATCCAATCTCGTTCCGGTTGCAACGCACCGGCCATGAGATCAATCTTGGATTCTTCTCTCGCAACCGAGAGCCGAACCCTGCCAGCAGCCTGTCAGTACTCGGCTGAGTCAGATCAACGGATCTTGGCCTGCTGTGCTACCCGAATAAGGTATCCACGGAGTCCATCTCGGCGAACGAGGTGAGCCGCTCATGCAGCCCAAGAGCTGCGTCACCCAGAACGGGCTCAGCAAGCGACAGGAATTTACTTTGGTGCAGATCAGCACTGGGGAAATTTTCAGGCTCCCCACGAGGAATCTCCACGCACCGGCTCTGAATCGTGCCGTCGCGAAAGCGTATGGTCACCTTACCGCCCATCCGTTCCGGATAAATCGCATCCATCTGCGCATCCTCACTGACGTCGATGCGCTCAGCGAGTGACAGCGTTGTTGCGTCTTGGAGATACTTCGCATAATCATCCCAGGTCAGGTTGCCTGTCTGTGCTGAAACGGCTGCGGTGAAATGCATGGAGAACTGACCGCCCACTACCCCTTTGGGCTTGCGACGAAACTCCTGCGGCAGGGCCGTGAGATCCATGCCCTTACGGGGCAGTCCAATAGCAATGTCTGCAATATCGGATTCATGCACACCGGTTCCCACGATATCCACAATACCGTCTATGGCCGCATGACTGAACCGGCACGAGGGATAAGGCTTGACGCCAATCTGTAGTGTTTCCCAATCATCGCCGAGCCCCTTGACGGCTAACTGCGGATCAGGGTCGGGGGCATAACTTTTCAGAAACCCCGCATCACCCTCGACCGCATCTGCCGCACCGACAAATCCCTCTGAAGCAAGTGAGGCCGCAATCACTCCGACCATGGCGGCATTGCCCACCTGAAAGCGCTTGGTCCAGGCACTGTTGACGAGAAACTGCATGGAACCGGCCGACTGACTGAGGCAGATCCCCATCGCCATCTCGAGTTGTTGAGCAGAAAGTCCCAATGCACGCCCGGCAGCAACGGTGGCCCCAAAGGCGCCAGTGGTTGCAGTGGGATGAAAGCCCCGATCATAGTGATCCGCAGGTTTTAGAGCTCTGCCGAGCCGGCACATCACCTCATATCCCGCAATCACTCCTGCGAGAACGTTGGCACCGCTCGCACCCGCCATTTGTCCGGCAGCCAGGGCTGCCGCCAGCACCGGTGCACTTGGATGCACAGTTGCCGCAATATGGGTGTCATCAAAATCCAGACTATGAATCAACGAGCCGTTGATCAGCGCTGCAGCAGGAAAAGCATATCCTTTATCGTCAGCAAACACCGTCCCCCGTCCTGCATCCATACCCATGCGGGCAACGGCCGCCAGCAAGGCCGGAGTCGACTCAGCCTCTTTTCTTGCCCGAATAGCCACGCCAATACTGTCCGTGACCAGCAAGGCGGCCCGGTCGACGACCTCACGCGGCAGGGCTTGTGTATTTACCTCACTCGCGAATTCACAAAGGGTTGCGGTGACACTCTTATCTTGCACAAAAGCTCCTTGCTGAACTTGAAGATTCCAATAACCCTTCCGCGGAATTACTCTCCCGTGAACCGGGCTTTACGTTTTTCATTAAAAGCAGCGATACCTTCGCGGCGATCCTTCGTGGGAACCGTCTTGTTGTAAGAAGCAAGCTCAACCTCGTAATCCTGCTTAAGTGAGGCAAATCCGGCATTGTTGATCGCTTTCAGCGCGCCTTGAATCGCGATCGGGCCGTTATCTGCAATACGCTGTGCCGTTGCCCTGACTAACTCCAGGAGGGCTTCTGGCTCACAAAGCTCATTGACCAACCCCCACTCAAGCGCCTGCTCGGCACTGAAGGGTCTGCCGGTGAGGATGATTTCCTTGGCCCTGCGGATACCCACTGCCCGCGGAAGATACTGGGTACCTGCCATGCCCGGCATAATCCCAAGGGTGGTTTCCGTCAGGGCGAAACGGGCATGTTTCGCCGCGTAAGCAAAGTCACACGCCAGTGTCAGTTCTGTCCCGCCGCCATAAGCCGCCCCATTAATTGCCCCCAGGATCGGCACCGGGCAATCCATCAGCGCCCGTGCCAGGTCTTCGAAAACCACATGCTGTGCATACCACTCTTCATCGGTCATCCCATGTCTCTGCTTGAGGTCACCACCTGCGCAAAATGCACGCTCTCCCGCGCCAGTCAGGATGACACAGCGTGTGGTTCTCGCCCCCGAAACGAATTCACTGAAAACCGCCAACAATTCCTCAGCCATCCGGGTGTTGAAGGCATTGGCCACCTCCGGACGGTTCAGTGTAATCCAGGTGAGGTCTTCCTCTTGATCAACGATGATGGTGTCGAAACTTTCCTTCATGACGTGGTACCACTTTTTTCAGGTTTCGGTAAATGACAGGGGCATCGCAGACTCCAGACCGACACGCCTACAGACACCTAATCAGGACTGCGCATCCAGTTCTGCAAAAACTTTTTTGGCGATTCGGTGGCATTCCACTGCTACCGGCACGCCACAGTAGATGGCAATCTGGTTAAGAATGGCTTTCAACTCATCCCGACTGACGCCGTTCACGAGAGCTCCCCTGAAGTGCAGTTCCCACTCATGCATACGGTTAAGCGCCGCGATCATTGAGACATTGAGCATGCTGCGGGTTTTACGGTCCAGCGTCTCATCCCCCCAGACCGCACCCCAGCAGTACTCCGTCAGTAGTTCCTGAAATTCCCGGGCAAACTCACTCGCGTTAGCCAACGCATTATCGACATACTCCGTACCGAGCACGTCCCGGCGTGTCGCCAGACCCTTGTCAAAACGTTCCTGATCCATAGAAATCTCCCGATAAAAAGAAGTGTGATTATGCCCTGTCGCGTACCCCAATGAGGCCTGCTTGGGCGAAGGCGGCCCATCCCTATCTGATTCGCTGATGCCCTAGTGGTTGGTCTTAAGAAACCCGGACAGAATACTGTTCACCGTTTCGGGTGCCTCCCAAGAGGCGAGGTGATGAAGACCCGGCAAGATGGCAAGTTGCGCATGCTCAAGATCATCTGCCATCCGTCTTGCGATAGCGGGCGTGGACCCTGGATCGTTCTCTCCGGCCAGAACGAGAGCCGGACACCTGACCTGCTTGAGCGCATCCTGCACGATCGCATCAGCCTCAAACAGCGCCGCGTAGGCGTCGGCATAAGCCTTGAGATCGTTCGCCAGCAATTTTCTGCGAATCGCTTCGACCCGATCCGGGAACTGTTTTTTAAACGGCGCATCGAACCATCTCTCCATGGCGGCTTGGGCAATCGGAGCAAGGCCCTCTTCGCGCGTCAACTGCAACCGATGACGCATGCCAATCAGTTCTTCCTCAGTCCGTCGGTACACAGTATTCATCAGCACCAGTGTCTTCAGGCGTGACGGTGCACCGCCCGCGAAGGCCTGACTGATCACACCTCCCATGGACAGTCCCACCAGGTGCATTTTCTTAATGTCGAGGTACGAAAGCAGATCTTCCAGTTGCCGAACAAAGGTAGTAATGTCTTTGACCGGTCGGGCCTCAGACTGTCCGTGGCCCAGCATGTCGTAGCGCAGCACGCAAAACGCTTCTTCCAGAGCAGGCATCTGCGGCCCCCACATCGTGTGATCTAGACCGACGCCATGAATCATGACCACGGGCACCTCGGGCGATCCACTGCCGCGTAGGTCATACCAGGTTCCCTCGGGACTAAACCCACTTTGGTCGATGTCTTCTCTCATAGGCAAGATTGAACTGGATGTCAGCCGCTTGAAACAGGTATAACTATGTTAGTTTATCCTCGACCCAAGACTGACCGAACCCATGTCTCAATCCCAAAAAACCATCATCGGCGAGCCGCTGGTGATCAATGGAAGGCAACTATCGCTGTCCCGGGCAGTGCGGGCTGGTAATTTTATTTTTCTCACTGGACAAGTGCCCATGCAAGACGGCCAGGTCATGACATCGGGCAGCATCGAGGAGCAGACCCGGGCCTGTCTGATCAGCATTCGTGAGACATTGGCCGAGGCGGGATGCGGCCTCGAGCATATCGTGAAATCAATGGTGTGGCTGAAATCACGGGAGGACTTTCCCGGTTTCGATTCAGTCTACGAAGAATATTTCCCCAAAGGCCCGCCCGCCCGTTCGGCGCTTGTCAGTGACTTTCTCGTCGATATCCGGGTGGAAATTGAGTGCGTGGCCTACGATCCGCAGAGTTAGGCGGGCGACGTCCCAGGCGGTCTTTACAATAATTTCAAGGAAAGGAGAGGCATAAGCCGATGACTGAATTAACGCGATATCAGATGTACATCAACGGCGAATGGGTGGATGCTGAAAACGGGGCAACGTTTACCAGCGTAAACCCTGCGACGGGGCAAACGTGGGCTGAAGTCCCCGAGGCCTCAGAAGCGGATATCAACCGCGCGGTGGAAGCCGCTCACCATGCGTTTAGCGAAGGCGCCTGGGCCACCATGACGCCTACGGCCCGAGGCAAGATGTTGCGCCGTCTTGCGGAAGTGTTGGCTGAACATTCGGAACCGCTCGGCCGCTGCGAGACAGTCGATACGGGTAAGCTGTTTAAGGAAACGCGCTGGCAGGCGAATTACATTTCGGATTTCTTTCAATACTATGCCGGCCTGGCCGACAAGGTCACTGGGGAAACCTTGCCGATCGACAAGCCCGACATGATGACGATGACCGTCCGTGAGCCGCTCGGCGTGGTAGCTGCTGTGGTGCCCTGGAATTCCCAATTGTTTCTCGTCGCCGTGAAAATCGGCCCCGCGCTTGCCGCCGGCAATACCGTGGTATTGAAAGCCTCTGAACACGCCTCGGCCCCTATGCTTGAATTCGCCAAGGTCTTTGAGGAAGCGGGCTTCCCGCCGGGTGTTTTCAATGTAGTGACTGGCCATGGTGAGCCCTGCGGCCGCGCACTGACCAGCCATCCACTAGTGGACCGGGTCAGCTTTACTGGGGGACCCGAGACCGCCCGGCATGTCATCCGTAACAGTGCTGAGAACTTTGCCGAGGTATCACTGGAGCTGGGCGGAAAGTCACCGGTCATGGTATTTGAGGATGCTGATCTTGAAAGCGCCGTCAACGGCGTCCTTCTCAGTATCTTCAGTGCGAGCGGACAAAGCTGCGTAGCCGGTTCACGGCTGCTGCTGCAGGAATCGATCCGCGAAGAGGTCCTGTCAAGGGTTGTGGAAAAAGCGGCACAGATCAGGATTGGCGACCCTCTGGATGACAACAGTCAGATGGGTCCGCTGGCGACCGAGGCACAACTGAGCAATATCCAATCCACGCTGGCCGATGCGACGGCAAACGGAGCGGATCTGCGTTACGGCGGAAATACCCCACAGGGACTGGAAACCGGCTGGTATATCGAGCCAACGATTGTGGACTGTCCGCATCAGGATATCAGTATTGTCCGAAATGAACTGTTTGGCCCGGTAGTCAGCGCGCTCGGGTTTAAAGATGAGACCGAAGCCCTCATGCTCGCCAACGATACCAATTTTGGACTGGCGAGCGGCGTCTTCACCCGCGACGTTGGTCGCGCGCTTCGCGTTAGCAAGGCGATTCGCGCCGGCATCGTCTGGGTCAACACCTATCGGGTGGTCTCGCCCATCGCGCCATTCGGGGGGTACAAGGACAGCGGCTACGGCCGCGAATCCGGCATGGAGGCGATCTATGACTACACGCGCCCCAAGACGGTATGGCTGAATACTTCGTTGGAACCCATCGCGGACCCGTTCGTCATGCGCTGATCTGAGTCAGCGACATTCACTGGCGTGGTGATAGACTCATTTTGTTTTCATCGTTCGTTTAAAGGAGCCCCATGAAATTTCAGTTAGCCATCAATATGGAGCGTATCGCCCCAGATACCGACATGGCCGATGTTGAACGGCACACGCTGGAAATGGTGCAAATGGCCGATGCCGGAGGGTTCCACATTGTCTGGGCTGCGGAACACCATGCTCTTGAAATGACGATTGCGCCCAATCCTTTTCAGATCCTGACCTGGTGGGCCGCGCACACCGACCGTGTCCGCCTCGGCACAGCCGTGGTCGTGGCGCCCTACTGGCATCCGATTAATGTTGCGGGCGAAGCCGCGCTGCTGGACTTGTATAGTAATGGCCGACTGGAGTTTGGAATCGGCTCGGGAGCCTATCAGCGGGAGTTCGACAGAATGCACGCCGGCCTAAAACAGACAGATGGGTGGCTCTATATGGGAGAGATGCTCCCGGCCGTTAAAGCACTCTGGCAGGGTGACTACGCTCATGAAGGAGACTATTGGACCTTTCCGGAAGCCACCTCCGTGCCCAAGCCGCTACAGAAACCTCATCCTCCAATCTGGGTAGCAGCGAGATCCCCCCATACTTATGACTTCGCGATTAAACACCAGTGCAACATCATGTCATGGCCGCTGACCCGACCCATGAGCGAGGTCGAAACCTATCTCGGACGGCTGCAGACAGCTCTCGACGAAAATCCGGGTAAGGCCCGACCGATCTTCTCCGCCATGCGGCATACCTGTGTTTACGACAGCAAAGATGACTGGTTAGTGCCGATTGAAGCAGCACGGCGTCAGTTAGCGCAGTTTGAAAATCTCTTTAAGAATGCCGGGGGTGTCGAAAATGGCTTTCCCGCGATGATTGATTTATCCACGCTGGAAAACCGGGATGAATACGATCCCAACATGCTGCAGGAGAATCTGATGTTCGGCACATCTGAGGAAGTCATTGGCAAGCTGCGCCTGTATGACTACCTCGGCGTTGATCAATTTACCTACTACGCCAGTCTCGGCCTTGGCATGAAAGAGCAAAAGCGCTCTTTGGAGCTCTTCATCAACGAAGTCATGCCTGAATTCGCAGAGAACTAGGCGAGTTCCTGAGTCGGACTCTGGTTACGGCTCCCGGCGCAGCCTCACTTAAGCGAATTAATTTTTCAGGCGATACCCAATCTTTCCCGGGCCTGGTCCGCATCGCAAATCTGTCCTCCGAGATCACGGATGATGCGGACGGCCTTCTCGACCAGTTGTGCGTTGCTTGCGGGCACCCCTTTTTCAAGATACAGGTTGTCTTCCAGTCCCACCCGGACGTTCCCGCCGAGCAGCATGGCTTGAGCAGCCATTGGCATCTGCGTCCGGCTGATGCCGAACCCTGACCAGAACGCGTCCTGGGGCAACTGACCCACCATCGCCGTCATCGTTGCGGAATCCGCGCCGGCACCCCACGGAATACCCAGGCATACCTGGTACATCGGCCTTCCCTGGATCAACCCTTCCGACACCATCTGGTTTGCAAATCGCAGATGACCCAAATCAAAAACTTCCATCTCGGGCTTGACGCCAATTTCCGCGTAGCGCGCGGCCATGGCCCGCAACATGTTAGGCGTCTGGATGTAGACGTAATTGGCGTTGTCGAAGTTGATTGTGCCGCAATCCAGCGTTGCGATATCCGGGCGCAGCAACTCCACATGCGCCATGCGCTCTTCGGCGCTGATGAGATCCGTTCCCTCTGCCGGGACCTCCGGATTCTCGTCATCAACGACCAAGTCCCCGCCCATGCCTGCGGTAAGGTTAATCAACACATTTCGGCCGCTGTTCCTGACAAGCTCCACAGTCTCTTTGAAAAGATTGATATCGCGACTGCCTTTGCCGGTCTCGGGATCACGAACATGCAGATGGACAATCGCTGCACCAGCATCTGCCGCCTCAATCGCTGAGTTGGCAATCTGTTCGGGGGTGACGGGGATCGCCGGATGCTTGTCCACCGTATCTCCCGCGCCGGTTACCGCGCAAGTCACGACTACATCGGTATTCATGGTCATCTCTCGTGCTCCTCCTGAATTTAACTCGGTCTGACTGATTTAGTGATCAATGGTTTCTTGTGTGTTTGTTATCGGTCGGTTGCCATCGGTGGCCAGCCGTCTTCTTCGGGGGGATACCAGTGTTCCTTCAGCACTTTCTGAATCTCCGCAAGACAGCGGTCGCGCCGACGCTCCATCTCGTCAAAGGCCCGCGCACCAGACTCCACTTCGCAGCCGTCAACGATGCGTTCTTTCAGTTCATCGGTCAACTCCGGCGCCTTCATATGTGACCAGGGCAACTCCAATGCGGGGCCAAACTGCTCGATGGTATGGCGCATCCCGCCCGGACCGCCGCCAAGATGCCAGGCAAGAAAAGTTCCCATGAACGCCCAACGCAATCCAGGACCCCCGGTGACGGCCGCATCGATCTCTGCGACCGTAGCAACGCCCTGGTCGATGAGATGCAGCGCTTCACGATAGAGGGATTCCTGCAGGCGGTCTGCGATGTAGGCTTCGATCTCCCGACGAACATGCAGCGGCCGCATGCCAAGGGACCGGTAAAACGCGCCAGCCTGCGCAATAGCAGTCTGTGAAGTCTGCTCACTTCCCACAATCTCGACCAGGGGCAACAAATAGACCGGGGCAAAAGGATGGCCAATCATCAAGCGCTCCGGATATGCACATCGTGCCTGTAATCGGCTGGGCAAAAGCCCGGATGAGCTTGATGCGATGACCACATCCTCGCGGGCATGCTGGCTGATCTCTTCGTGAACCGAAATCTTGAGTTCTTCACGCTCAGGGACATTCTCCTGAACAAAATCGGCATCCTGCACCGCTTCGGCAATATCCTGCGCAAAGTGCAGTTGGCCTTTGTTCTCGGATAAAAGACCCGCATCCTCGAGCACCGGCCAGGCATCGGCCACCATCGTCTCAACGTAATCCCGGGCTTCAGGCCTTGGGTCCGTCAGAACGACCTCCAGACCATTTGCAAGACACCGCGTGGCCCAACCCCCTCCAATAACGCCTCCGCCCACCAGCGCGACCTTTTTGATATTCGACTCCGTCATACGCTCTTTATTCCTCGTTAGTCTGGATTTAACAGCACTACTCACCTTTGAAAATGGGTTTGCGTTTTTCTACAAAGGCGCGTACCCCTTCTTTGGCATCCTCAGAACGCAGCATTTTCCGATAGGTCGGCAGATCGCCAGTACGCATGGTATTGAAAGCGCCCTCAATGGTGTCGGCTTCAATCGCTCGCAGCACTTCCTTGATGGTCTGCACCGCCAACGGTGCAGAATCTGCGATCCGCTGCGCCCAATCCATTGCCGTTGCCGGCAAATCAGCTGACGGCACCACCGCGTTAACAAGGCCGTGGCGCATTGCCTCTTCCGCCCCCATCTTCCGGCCCAACCAGAGCATCTCGACCGCAACGTTATAGGGAACCCGTCGGGGGAGCCTCTGGATGGCGCCCGCATCGGGAACAATGCCGAGCGGCATCTCCGGAAGCTGGAAAAAAACATGATCCGCCGCAATCACCAGATCACAAGACATGACCAGCTCAAAGCCGCCGCCGATCGCGTGTCCGTTGACAGCTGCAATCACCGGTTTGTTGAGATGCCACATCTCAGTCAGCCCCGCAAAGCCACCGGGCAGATCAGCATCGGCCTCCCACCAGTTGTCCAACTGCTGCTCCCCGCTATCCAACGCTTTAAGATCCCAGCCGGCGGAGAAGATCTTTTCTCCGGTCGCCGTGACGAGTCCGACGCGAAGCTCCGGATCATCGCGCAGCGCGACTACCGCCTCATTGATCCGGCGGCTTAATTCAAAGTCGATGGCGTTCACTTTGGGACGGTTCAGCTGAATCTCCAGCACACTGCCATGCCGGATGACATTAAGTTCGTTTGATCGATCTTCCATTGCGCTCGGGCTCCGGTTTCCCTGCATTTTGCCGGGTGCGGGTTACGGCGCGCACATTATGGCAATAAGCCGCGCAAAGCAATATTATCTGGGCCATCTTGATACAAAGTTGCGCCGCTGTGACGGGGCGCGGCCGGCGAAAAACTATGGATATCGAACTTACCAGCGAACATCGAATGCTGGCGGATTCCGCCCAGGCATTCGTTTCTGAAGAACTCCTGCCACTCGAAGTGGAGGTGGAGCGCAACGGAGAGGTCAGTCCTGAACAGGGTGAGCGGATCAAGCGCAAGGCAATTGAAATGGGATTTTATGCGGCCAACCTACCCGAGTCCGTTGGAGGCGGCGGCCTCGACTACACCAGCCTCGCGATCATGGAACGTGAATTTGGCAAGGTCTCCCACGCCCTGCACGGGTTTGCGTGGCGCCCAACTGAACTGCTGATGGCCTGCAATGAGGAGCAGAAGCAGAAATATCTTTTCCCTTGCGTAACCGGGGAAAAAGTCGAGTGCTTTGCGATCACTGAGCCTGGTGCCGGTTCGGACATCATGTCCATGGCAACCCGCGCGCGCTCTGAGGGCAGCGACTGGATCATTAACGGATCAAAGCACTTCGTCAGCGGCCATGTCGAGCCTGACTTTGCCATTGTGTTTGCCGCTACCGGGACAGACGACACGCCGCGCGGCCCGCGCAAGCGCGTCAGCGCGTTCTTGGTCGATCGGGGACATTCCGGGTTTGAGATCACCCGAGGACCGAGGTGCGTCAGTCAGCGCGCCTATCTTAACTTCGTACTGTCCTTCAATGACTGTCGCGTCAGTGAGGCACAGATGCTGGGCAAGGAAGGCGAAGGATTAATCCTGGCCGATAAGTGGATCAAGATGGGTAGGGTATGGGTCGGTGCCGGCTGCTGCGGCCGTGCAGAACGGCTTTTGGAACTGTCTCTGGATTGGGCCGCCAACCGCAAGCAGTTCGATCAGCCAATCGGCAAGTTTCAAGGCACCTCATTCAAACTCGCTGATATGGCTACCGAACTTCAGGCAGCAGACCTTCTCGTCATGCACGCAGCGCGCAAAGCCGATGCCGGGCAGATGACGCCCACCGATGCCGCAATGTGCAAGCTCTTTGCCTCGGAGATGCTGCACCGGCTGGCCGATGATGCGGTACAGATTCACGGCGGAATGGGTCTCATGGAGGATCTGCCGATCGAAAGGCTCTGGCGCGACGCAAGGCTCGAGCGAATCTGGGAAGGCACTTCCGAGATTCAACGTCATATCATCAGTCGGTCGTTATTGAGACCACTCGGGGCGTGACTCCCGCTCGACGTGCCAACCTGCGCCGGCTGCTTGCGCCCCGGCACATCGTCTTTGCCGGCGGCGACTCGGCCGTCTTTGCGGCCGGCCAGTGTGCGGCGGGTGATTTCAAAGGTGAGATCTGGGGGCTAAACCCGCAACCGGGCCGCTTCGGTGCTATCCCCTCTTACACCAGTGTCGCTGAACTGCCCGAAGCGCCGGACGCAGTGTTTCTGGCCGTGCCCCGACAAGGGGTGCCGTCCGTTATTAAGGAATTAAGGGAAAAAGGCGCTGGCGGGATTGTCTGTTATTCGGCGGGGTTTGGTGAACTGGGTGATGATGGGGTCCACCTGGAACAGGAACTCATTGACGCCTGTGGTGATATGGCACTCGCGGGACCCAATGTTTTTGGATTGCTCAACTACATAACCGGTGCACACCTGTGGCCATTCAGTCACGGCGGGACCCTAGTCGAGCAAGGCCCTGCCCTCATCTCCCAGTCTGGCATGCTCTCGGGCTATCTTCTGACCAACCGTCGGTCGGTCCGATTCTCCTACGTGATTGGAGCGGGCAACCAGTCGGTGCTCGGAGTCGAGGACTATCTTGATTATCTTGCAGACGATCCCAGCGTTACCGGTTTCGGTCTGTATATCGAAACACTCCGTGATATTCCACAGTTTGCCGCGGCAGTGGGACGCGCCCTCGACCGGGGGGTTCCAGTAGTCGCACTCAAGGCGGGTCAATCCGATCTTGCGGCGCAGACCGCGCTGACCCACACCGGATCACTTGCGGGGCAGGATACGTTTTATCAGGCGCTCTTTGACCGGATCGGCGTGGCCCGGGTATCGACCCCGAGCCTCATGCTGGAAACCTTACAACTGCTGACAACTGCCGGATCGCCCAAGGGAAAGCGGCTTGCGGCCTTTACCTGCTCAGGAGGTGATGTTGCGATGCTCGCAGACTGCGCCGACAGGGAAGGACTCATCTTTGACCCTCCTGACGAGGCGACCCAGAGGACTCTTCGCCAATGGCTGCCTGAGATAGCGACGGTGGGCAATCCGCTTGACTACACCACCCCTTTATGGGGTCACGAAAAGACTCTGGAAAAAGTCTTTGCCACTGCCCTGGCACCAGGATACGACGCGGCGTTGCTGGTGCAGGACTACCCTCCTCCGGAACTCGGCGAGGATCGGCCCTATTACCAGGCCGACGCCCGAGCCTTCATGCGCGCTACCGCAAAGGCTTCGATCCCGGCTGCGATCTGCTCTGGTCTGCCCGAAAACCTTGATATCGAAACCCAACAGACGTTGATCGGCCAGGGTGTCGCGCCGCTGCAGGGCATCGGGGAAGCCACTGCCGCTATCCGGGCTGCCGCAGTGTTCGGCGAGGCCCAGCACAAGAGAAAGCAAGGGGGTGATCACTTTATCCCCTCATGCCACCCGGTTGAGGGCAAGCCTCAGTTTCTGGATGAATGGCAGGGTAAGCAGTTGCTTCTGGCTCATGAGATAGCGGTTCCGCCAGGCAGACTCTGCACGAGCCATGATGCCGCTGAGGCGGCTCGCCAGATCGGTTTTCCTGTGGCGCTCAAGCTGGTGAACCCCGAGCTCCCTCATAAAAGCGATCACGGCATCGTGCGGCTAGGCCTTTGTGATTCAGACGACATCGGCGCGATTTCTCAGGAAGTGATTTCGCTTGGTTCGCAGGCGTTGGGTCATCCCGCCGACGACCGCATCCTGATCGAGCAGATGGCCGATGGACTCATTGCCGAACTTTTGGTCGGGATCCAGAATGACCGACACTTTGGACTCGTGATGACGATTGCGGGAGGCGGTACACTGGTGGAATTGATGGCAGACAGTGCTACCGTGCTGCTGCCCGCCGAACCGCGAGATTTCGCCAATGCCCTCTCAACGCTCAAGGTGATGAAATTACTTTCGGGTTATCGGGGCCGTGCCCAAGCGGATCTTGATGAACTGGTACAGACTCTGATGAAAATCGGCGCTATGGCCCTTGCCCTTGCCGATACCCTGATCGACATGGACATCAACCCGTTATGGGTAACGGAACACGGTTCTATTGCCGTCGACGCGCTTATCCGACTGGGCAATATTGATGCCCTGCCCGCGCACCTGCGTTAATGGCCAGACCGTCAATGCAGCGAAACGGTAAAGATGCTTTGATTCTGCTGGATTACGACGGCGTCATTGTGGACTCCGCGCAGCCAGTACTTGATGAAACGGCTGCCTTTTGCAGGATGCACGGTATTGCTTTCAATCTCAGCCTTTCTGACTTCGATCGACTGAACCCTGCCACTTTTACCATGTTGGCGCAGGTCTGCGGTATTCCCGAACCCCAACATCGTGACTACGGCCGCTATCTCTTTGACACCCTGCAGAACGGCGCGCGGCGCATTCCGCTCTTTTCCGGCATCAAGGATCTGCTTGAGGATTTATGTGCCAACCATACCCTATGCGTGGTGACCGCCAATCATGCAGACGTAGTAAGGACCCGACTCGCGCACGAAGGGCTTCGGGACTGCATCGATACCTATTTCGGGAGTAACCAGCCCGGCACGAAAGCAGACCATATCCGCGAGGCTCTCTCTCAGTATGCCGCCACGCCCGAGCGAGCCTGGATGGTCGGCGATTCCGTCAGCGACATCGAAGCGGCTCGCGGAGGTGGCGTTAACAGCATCGCAGTGAGTTGGGGATGGCAATCCGGCGCATTGCTGCAGCAGCATGAGCCGGATCACCTCTTTGACGCGCCAGTCGATATGCACAAGTTCTTCAAGGCGCTCTCGGACTGATGAACACGCTTGCGCATCTTTATTTATCAGGAAATGATCCTGATTTGATCCTGGGTAACTTTATTGGTGACTCAGTGCGCGGCGGTGAATTCTCTCAACTGGACGAACGGGTTCAGGAAGGCGTAAGGCTCCACCGCAAAATCGACCGCTTTACCGATCAACATCCGATCTTTCGCCAAATCTGTTCCCTCATGCGCGGGGACTTTGGCCGTTACTGCACTGTGGTCGCCGATGTCTTTCTTGATCATTTTCTTGCGCGGGATTGGGAGCGCTTTGACGCACGATCCCTCGAAGACTACACCCGCTGGATTCACCAGATCCTCGCTGAGCGGATTGATACTTGCCCAGAAAGATCCAGAAGATACTTTAAATACCTGAGCACGACCGATACGCTGCTGCACTATCGGTCAACGGAAGGCATCAGCCGCACGCTCTTGCAGATGGCAAAGCGGGCCCGCTTCAATTCCGGGATGGAGAATGCAGGTGCGGTCCTGCGCAGACAGTATCCTCAACTCAAGGAAGGCTTTGAAAGTTTCTTTCCCGAACTGGTGCGTTATACCCTGGGAGAAAGACGAGCCCACGCCGCAAGCGCTTAGGCAGAGCCCGCGTTCGCATCGAAACGTGTGTGGTAGTAATCGCTTTCCATGGCTGACTGACGAATCTGATCGGTCAGCGTCTGCAAGCGTTTTTCTGCCGTATCGATCTCGGCACAGGATTCACAGCCGGGGTCACCGCAAGGCTGGTGTGCATGCAGCCAGAACTGAACAGCGCCTGCCAAAAGGCCCGAAGCCATTTCCCAACTGTCTGAGTCAGCATCCTGATCCAGCAGTTCGTTTCCAAGCTCGATCATACGCTCGGCGGCAGCGTCAAAATGGCTCAACTCTTCTTCAAACTCCATGGCGCTCTCCGGTCTGAAACCAATTCCCGAAAGGGTCTGTGACAGACATGGAATTCTAGCGGTTAAAGTCATGCAGGTCGAAGACCTGCGGGATAATCACGGACCATGCCCGGCAAGAACTCCGGGTGACCAAGACTGTCGTATAGTGCGCAAGCGCCTGGGGGCCCCACTCAGATAGGGAGTACTTTCAAGTGACAGCAATTCGGATCAACCTTTACAGCGATACGCAATCGCAGCCTACCTCCGCGATGCGCGAGGCAATGGCGCAAGCGACAGTCGGAGATGAGCAACACCGCCTCGACCCGGGCGTGAACCAGTTATGCGAAGACGTCGCCGGATTGCTGGGAAAAGAAGACGCGGTCTTTCTTCCTTCTGGAACCATGTGCAACCAGATCGCGCTCGCGGTGCATTGCACTGCAGGCGATGAAATCATTGCTGATCGCTCAGCTCACATCATCAATTCCGAGGCCGGGGGTCCGGCATCTCTAGCGGGATCGATGGTGTATCCGCTGGAAGGCAAAAATGGCATTTTTGGCCCGGATGACGTGCGGGGTGCAATCAGAAGCGCCTCTCTTCATGCACCCAGGTCCCGCCTGCTCGTCGTCGAGCAAACATCGAATCTCGGTGGTGGCACGGTCTGGCCTCTCGCTCAACTGCAGGCGGTTGCTAAGACTGCCCGCGCCCACGATCTCAGTCTTCACATGGATGGCGCGAGACTCATGAACGCGGTGATAGCGGCAGGCGTCTCTGCAGCTGAATTTTCTGCTACCGTCGACTCCGTTTGGCTCGACCTCAGTAAAGGCCTTGGATGCCCTGTCGGCGCCGTCCTGGCCGGCAGTCGCGAATTCATTCATGAGGTCTGGCGATGGAAGCACCGAATTGGCGGAGCGATGCGCCAGGCGGGCATCATAGCCGCAGCTGGCAGTTGGGCTCTGCAACATCATGTGGATCGTCTGGCGGAAGATCATGACAATGCGCGGCTGCTCGCCGATCGAATTTCAGCGCTCGACGGAATCCAACTGATCAACGAAACCGTCGAGACCAATATGGTGTTCTTTGACGTTTCGCAGACTCCCCTGAGTGCCCCTGAAATCTCTGCACGGTTGCGTGAAAAAGGAATCTGGATCGGCGCATTTGGTGAACAGAAAATGCGAGCCGTTACTCATCTCGATGTTGGCCGGGAAGATATCATTGAGGCCAGTGATGCATTGGCAGGCATCCTTGACGATTAGTCGAACTAACCTATCTTAGGCTTCCTAATTTCCAAGAATCGCTTTGCACTCAAGGAATTCTTCAAGCCCCCATTCTGCTTTCTCCCGGCCGTTACCAGACTGCTTGAACCCTCCAAAGGGAGCATCGGTCCCCCCGCCGGTGTAATTCAGATGCACTTGCCCAGCACGAAGCCGACGAGCAAATTGCATTAGTTGCGCAGGATCCTCTCCGGAAACATATGCGGCAAGCCCATATGGCGTATCGTTTGCGATCGTCACCGCTTCATCAGCGTCGTCATATGTTGAGATTGACAGGACAGGACCAAAGATTTCTTCCCTGAAAATCGACATATCGGAAGTGACCTCAGCGAACACGGTCGGTTTAACAAAATACCCTTTTGACAGACCATCCGGTCGTCCCATGCCCCCAGTGACAAGCATCGCGCCCTCATCAATCCCTGACTGGATAAGATGCTGGACCTTATTAAATTGCACGTCACTAATAACCGGGCCCAGTTGCGTCTGATCGTCTTCAGGATTACCCACTGTGATCGACTCGGATGCCTCTTTGGCTATCTCGATAGCTTCTTGATGCCTTTCTTTCGGCACCAACATACGCGTAGGTGCATTACAGGACTGGCCCGTATTCTCCATACAGGCCAGAACACCATCTCGCACGGACATTTCCAGCGCCGCGTCGTTCAAAACAATGTTGGCAGATTTACCACCTAACTCCTGACTCACTCTTTTGACGGTCTCGGCAGAACCTTTCGCAACAGCAACGCCTCCGCGAGTGGACCCTGTAAATGAAATCATATCGATATCAGGATGAGCAGACATCGCCTCCCCTACAATGGGACCGAAACCATCGACCAAATTAAATACACCCGCCGGAACTCCCGCCTCATCAATAACCTCGGCGATCACGTGCGCAGAAATCGGAGATAGTTCGCTGGGCTTCAAGAGAGTAGTACAACCCGACGCTATTGCGGGCGCAATCTTTGAGACAATCTGATTGATGGGCCAGTTCCAAGGCGTAATCAGCCCACAGACACCGATCGGTTCGTAGCGAATTAGAAACTTCTCGCGCTGCTGCTCAAATTCGAATTGCTCCAGCACCCGAATTGCTGTCTTAAGATGGCCCAAGCCCACCGCCGTCTGAGCACCGAAAGCGAGATGCCCAGGCGCTCCCATTTCCTCGCGGATCGCCTCAGCGATATCATTAAACCGCTTCTTGTATAGATTTCGAACCTCGGTGAGGAGCTCTACTCGCTCCTGTTTAGAAGTTTGGGAGAAGGAATTGAACGCTTTTCGCGCTGACACTACTGCACGAGTAACATCCTCGGCTGTTCCCGCGCCAATCCTCGCCACTACCTCTTCTGTTGCCGGGTTCAGAACATCGATTGAATCATCCGACACTGGATCGGTCCACACTCCGTTCATATAGAACTGTCGATGCTCCTTTATTTTTTGGGTGCTCATTATCAGGTCTCCTATCTGACAACTTTTGCTCTGATGGAACTTACTGTACCTGGTCAAGGTAAGACTTCATTCGCTCTTGATTCATAGCTACCGTAGGCTCCATCGGCTTCCATCTCGCAATTGCGTCATCTCTATTGACCGCTTTGCCTACTTGGATTACCCCCACCATACCCAGGACGAAATGTGGAGTGCACTTGTACAAGTAAACCCCTTCCTGAGAAAATGTTATCGTTGCAGTCTCCCCCATACCTGTGATGAACGCAGATTCTGCCGATGGTGAAACAAATGATTCGGCGTTGTGGGAGGCGTCGGAAGGCTTGAAAGTCACTGTGTCGCCAACTTCTACTTTTAAATATCCCGGGTTGAACACCATCATTTCACCATTTGCGCCAGTTGTTACGGCATCGACTGTATATTCGGCAGAATGCGCAACCGGACTAGTAATGAGAGCGAAAAACGATACAAACACAAAAATTTTATTCATAATCTTTTCCTAAATGATTTGGCTGCTATCAAACACTGCGTAAAAAATACTGATCATCATTTTTTTAGCTTGCTTCACCGACCGTTACCCATATTGTCTTTGTCTGCAGATATTGATCGAGCGCCTCTACACCATTATCTCTGGCGAGCGAACCGGAACGTTTGAAACCACCAAAAGGTGTCTTGATATCTCCCTCTGAAAAACCATTTACCGAAACGGTTCCGCAAGGAAGTCGCCTAGAAAGATAGATTGCTCGATCTATGTCTTTCGTGTAGATCGTTGCATGGAGGCCATAATCTGTGTCTTTCGCGACCTTCAAGGCATCGTCGATGCCGCTTATTGGCAAAACACCCAACACAGGCCCAAAGATCTCTTCTCTGGAAATTGCCATGTTAGGTGTAAGATCGGCGAATACAGTAGGTGGAATAAAAAATCCTGGCGACGCAATTGAACTCCCGCCGCTCATGAGTCTTGCCCCTTCATCGCTACCTTGTTTGATATATGACATCACCTTCTGGAAATGTCTGTGACTCACCATCGACCCAATGTCCGTCTCTGGATCGAGCGGATCTCCAACCTGGAACTGCTGGGCACGACTAACTACTCTTTCAAGAAACTCGTCGACCAGGGATGCATCGACGAGTTGCCTCATATTCGCTGAACAATTTTCTCCTCCATTCCAAAACGCTGCCATTGCAGCATTTTCGATAAGATCATCGTTCAAATCAGCATCGTCCAGCACGATGAACGGACTCTTCCCTCCCATCTCAAGGCCCACTCCCTTTATGTTGCTCTCGCCGGAGTAGCGCATAAAGTAGCCGCCCACCTCAGTGGATCCCGTAAATGACACCACATCAATATCTTCGTGACGGCCAATAGCCTCCCCAGCCGTCTCACCCAGCCCGGGAGTAATATTCAATACACCCGGAGGCACCCCGGCTTCGGCGGCGAGCTCAGCAAGATACAGCGCACTGAGAGAAGTTTCTTCTGCCGGCTTAAGCACCACGGAACATCCTGAAGCTAAAGCAGGCGCCAATTTCCAGGCGGCCATTAACAGAGGGAAATTCCAGGGCACAACCAGACCAACAACACCAATGGGCTCTTTCACAATTAGAGCGAGCGCTTCCTCGCCAGTCGAAGCGACTTTTCCGAATCTTTTATCAATTAACTCTGCATACCATTGAAAGCAAGAAGCGACTTCGACTGAGATCTCTTGATGACAGTCAGTAATAGTCTTTCCGCTATCAATGCTCTCCATCACAGACAAGACACCGGCGTGGCATCGAACTAATTCCGCAAGTTTAAGCAGTACCTCTTTTCGATTTTCAGGAGCCGAGCGTGACCAAATTCCATCTTCAAATGAAGCCCTAGCAGCCTTTACCGCGTTATCAATGTCCTCGCCGTGACAATGTGATACCGCGCAAATGAGCTCCCCAGTAGCAGGGTTAATGCTCTCGAATTTGCGCCCTGAAATGGCTTCCGTAAATACTCCATTGACAAAAGCTTGCGTTCGCAGAGGTAATTCACTCGTCAGCTTCGTGATTTCAGTTTTATCCAAATCGGTCATTTTTCTTCTTTTATCGTCCAATAATTTTTCGAGAGACACTGTATCAGATGGGCTGTGCTTATCGAATCAGTCCATCGGATGAAAACGTTCGCTTCATCTTAAATTATTCCAGATTTCTTTTTTATTGAGAATGATTCTTATTATCACTAAAGGGATATGGGGATCAATTAAGCGGGGCTCACGGCCTCGAGGAATATCTCGAGTTGAAAAGCATTTGCCCCAACTAATTAGTCGTTAAGCGAATGGCTCACTATCCGATAACAGTTTTCCCAAAGACTTGCCTGCAAGCACGTCCCACTGCATGAGAGACCAGGGCGTGAAATCCTCGGGTCGAGAAGCAATCAACCGATCCAGGTCGGAAAAAGAAACAAAATTGGTTTCCGAAACCTCGGCACTGTTGGGTTTTGGGAGTTCATCTGACCGCGCAACAAAGACATGACAAATTTCATGCTCTGTTCCAACATCCAGATACTCCTCCCTGTACTCGAATTTGTAGCAGAAGAGAGGCTTCACGCTTATGCCTAGCTCCTCGATTGCCCTCCTTTTCACAGCCGCATCGACAGTTTCTCCAGCCCTTGGATGGCTGCAGCAACTGTTTGACCAAAAACCTGGCCACAACATTTTTACCTCTGATCTGCGATGAATCAGGAACTCTTCGCGAGAATTCAGAATGTGCAGCGAGAAAGCCCTGTGCCGTCGGCCCGCCCCAATGTGACACCTGTCTTTTGACATCGTGCCGGTTAACTCGTCGTTTTGATTAACCAGACACAGTTTTTCCTGGAGAATCGGGCCGGGAATACTCACCATCTTCATCATTAGTCTCGTTTGGGTTAGAATTTTAGCTACCTGAAAAGTCTAATATTCACGTTTGTCACACATCCGAGATTTAGATTCATCCTAGATATTATTGGAATTCTATTTTTCTTTAGCATTTCTTTACAAATCTTTCATGAATTTAAAAAAGCTGTTTCCCGAAACCCTATAACAAAACTTTTGGAGATTCTGAATGGAGAACATGCTTCAACCGACTGATTTAGTCGGCGTAACTTTCTGGCTCATTTCGATTGCGATGGTTGCTGCAACCGTATTCTTTTTTCTTGAGCGTGATCGCGTTGTTGGAAAGTGGAAAACTTCCGTAACGGTTGCGGGTCTTGTAACCCTAATTGCTGCCGTCCACTACTTTTATATGAGAGAAATTTGGGTCGTGCTCGGCGAGAGCCCAACTGTATATCGCTATATAGATTGGCTGCTGACCGTTCCGCTGCAAATTATCGAATTTTTCTTGATCTTGGCGGCGATTGCTGTTGTCCCCACCTCCTTGTTCTGGAAATTACTGGTCGCATCTGTCGTAATGTTAGTTGGCGGATATATGGGTGAGGCTGGATTCATAAACGTCACCGTTGGTTTCATAATTGGAATGATTGGCTGGCTCTACATTATCTACGAAATTTTCGCCGGAGAAGCCAGCAAAATTAACGCCAGCAGCGGAAACGTTAACAGTCAAATGGCGTTTAAAACGATTAGGCTCATCGTAACTATCGGCTGGGCGATTTATCCGATTGGTTATGTCATGGGTTACATGACCCAGTCTGCGAGTATTGATTCGCTAAATATCATTTACAACCTCGCCGACTTGGTGAACAAGATCGCGTTCGGAGTTGCTATCTGGCTGGCAGCGACGCGAGATTCCGCAAGGATCGAAGCGGAAAAGGCTTCCAGCTAACTCAACGAACACGCCCCCTTTAGGGGTACCTAACTCGCATTGAGTTAGGTACCCCTTCAGGGGCGTGACTTTGATCATTCGTTTTATCAGAAGTGGTCTTTAAACCTTAAGAATGGTTCCTCTAGAAAAAACGCCCCTAACGGCTCTCGCACTCATCCTATGGCCAATGCGCCTCTAGCGCTTGTCATTGGCTCAGGCTTCGGCGGCATCGCTTCTGCGATCCGATTGAGGGCTAAAGGTTACCGTGTAAAACTAGTCGACCGTTGTCAAAGGCTCGGCGGTCGTGCTCAAGTTTTTCATAGGGGCGGATTTCAACATGATGCGGGCCCTACAGTCATCACAGCCCCCTTCCTCTTTGACGAACTGTTCTCCCTTTTTGGAGAGCGCCGACAGGACTACGTTGACTTTATCCCCCTAGAACCCTGGTATCGGTTTCACTTTTCAAATGGGGGCATTTTTGATTACGGTGGGACAGTCGAAGATACCGAATCTCAGATCAGGAAGATCAATCCAGCTGACGTGGCTGGCTACAGGGCTCTACTAGAGGAGTCGCGGAAGCGATTCGAGATAGGGTTTACGCAACTCGCCGATCAACCTTTTCACTCAATAACCAACATGATGAGGCAGATCCCTAACCTTGCACGATTGCGGGCGGATAAAAGTGTCTACGATCTGGTTTCTCATCACATCCAACATGATGACCTGCGTCAGGCTCTGTCAATGCAGCCTCTCCTGGTCGGAGGCAATCCCTTTCAAACCAGCAGCATATACAACCTGATTCACTACCTGGAGCGAAAATGGGGGGTTTTCTTTGCGAAAGGAGGCACCGGTGCTCTCGTTGACGCGCTCGAACAGTTGATGCTGAAAGCAGGCATTGAGATTGAAACTAACTGCACCGTTGATCATTTGACAATAAAAGACCGCGTCGCGACTGGCGCTGTTCTTGAAAGCGGGAAGAGTCTTCACGCGGATATTGTTGTCTCAAACGTGGATCCTAACTTCCTGTTTCGGCACATGGTGCCCGAAGAAGAGCAACGTACTTCCCTAAAGATAAAACGACGGGTGACTGAACTGTCGATGGGATTGTTCGTCCTGTTTTTCGGGAGTAATCGGAAGTTTCCTGACGTTGCTCACCACACTATTTGGCTAGGACCTCGATACAAAGCGTTGCTTGAGGATATCTTCAAAAATAAAACGCTTGCGGAAGACTTTTCTTTATACATACATCGTCCGACCGCTACTGACCCAACGTTTGCCCCTGAAGGTATGGACTCGTTTTATGTCTTGGCGCCAGTTCCCAATTTAACAGCGAATATTGACTGGTCACTGGAAGCCCCGCGCCTCAAGTCTCGAATCCTCTCTGCGCTTGATAGGACGTTATTACCGGGAATTACTGAGAGCGCCGTTGAGGCCTTCTGGATGACGCCGGAGGACTTCTCAAAAGATTACCTCAGCGAAGCGGGCGCAGGCTTCTCGAGCTCTCCGACACTTCAGCAATCCGCCTGGTTTCGATTCCATAATCAAGCGGAGGGTATTCAAAACTTATTTATCACTGGGGCGGGAACCCACCCCGGTGCTGGCCTTCCTGGGGTACTTTGCTCAGCCAAAGTAATTGAAAAATTAATTCCCTCTTTCCAAAATTTACAGCAATTTGATAACGCTGCATGAATACGTCAATTTTCGAAAATACGCTTCCCCTGAAAAATATCAAGCCATCATCTGTTTTTGCACACGACTCCGTTATGCGGAATCGCGGACGATCTTTTTATTTCGCAAGTAGATTTCTGGATCAGACTACCGCTGAGAGAGCGGCGCGCTTATACGAATTTTGTAGGGCTATAGATGACATCGCTGACCGATCGACTTCGAAAAATGAGGCGCGAGATCGTCTTGATCAGGTCTTAGCAGAATTAGAAGGCAGCGTTCCTCCCGGAAAACTTACTCAACAGCTTTTTCTGCTCGCGGAGGATACCGATCTCGATCCTCGTGCTGCAATTGAGCTCGTCAAGGGATGTCGGTCTGATTTATCTGAAGAAGTTCTTATTCAGAATGAAGAGCAGTTGATCCAGTATTGCTACCAAGTCGCGGGGGGCGTCGGCATCATGATGTGTGCTGTCCTGGGGGTGAAGGACTCTCGAGCTATACCCCACGCAATCGATCTGGGAATTGCAATGCAGCTAACAAATATCACGAGAGATATTTCTGAGGATGCTCGCTCTCAAAGACGATATCTTCCGACAACTTTTGTGGGCACTCTGTCTTGTACAGAAGTTCTGTCATCCTCTAATGCATCACTGGAACATATTTGCGAAGCCGTAGATAGAATCGTCAATCTCGCAGATCGGTATTACAAAAGTGGTCGGGAAGGATTTTGCTTCCTGCCTGCTACCTCGCGGCAAGCCATTGCCATAGCCGCAAGCGTGTATCGACAGATCGGAATTAGAGTCCGTGCCAATACAGAGGCGAGCCTTACGCGACGGACGGTTGTGCCACAATGGGAAAAATTAGTCTTGGCTTCGGCAGCGTTAATCAAGGGTCTGCTCCCAAGCGCTACGCGCGACTTGCCCACTCACGACCCAACCCTACATCAGGCCATCCGGAGTTATCCTGGAGCAAATCCCGAAGCGTGATGGACTCCAATGAAAGAAGCACATCCATACTATGATCTGATCGTCATCGGCGGTGGTTGTGCAGGGTTATCTTTAGCCCGATTACTCATTGAAAATGAATCCACCATGCGAGTCCTTATTCTTGAACATCGCGACACATACTCAGATGACAGGATTTGGTGTTTTTGGGAAAAATCTGACCATTCCCTGAAAAATCTTGAGGCGAAAGCCTGGGCATCCTGGCAGTTCTCTTGCGCCGACGATGATATTTACTCCCATAAGTCGGATAGCGATCTCGCCTACCGATGTATTCGATCCGGGTCATTCTATAAACACATTCAGAATCACATCGACAAGTCGGCTCATCTTTCATTAATGATGTCCGTTCGGGTAAACGATATTCAGGAGAACGCTCAATCGGTCAGTCTAACGACTGACCGAGGTGAATTCTGCTCACGATGGGTGATCGACACTCGTCCGTTGCAAGATCACGTCGCTGAAAGACTTTTTGGTCAACATTTTCTTGGCATAGAAATTGAATGTGATCAAGAAGTGTTTGATGATCGGGTTGCTCAAATCATGACAAACATGCAGCAAGATGAGTTCGGATTTCGTTTTACTTACTTGCTGCCATTTTCCAAAAGACGTGCACTTTTTGAGGAGACCCGCTTTACAAGATCAGCTTCTGAAGAAGTATTGGAAACCGAGCTCCAAGACTCTATTAAAAAGAAAATCAAAGGGGTAGGTTTTCAGGAGTGTCGTCGAGAGAGGGGCTTTATACCCATGTCTTGCAACACCAAACCTGCTCAGCAGAACAGCCGCATAGTCCAAGTCGGAGTCACTGCAGGCGCAGCCCGACCATCCACGGGTTATGCTTTTTTACGCATCCAAGCCTGGGCACTAGAATGCGCTCTTGCTCTCTCAAATGGCGCTCAGCCAACACGCCAAACAGTGGATCCCGCCTGGATGCGATGGGCTGATCGCTTGTTTTTAAAAGTCATTGAAGACTCAAGTAATGATGTACCAGAAATCTTCCTGGCACTCGCGAAAAGAATGCGTCCCGATCATTTTGTGCGTTTTCTTTCAGACAGCGCCCAACCGACAGATCTCCTGCGAGCAATATACGCTCTCCCGAAAAGACCCTTTATTGCTGGGTTAACCGGCATACCTCGACTCAAACCGGTCGCGAGATGATAGTTCAGCGTCATTCAATTGTTTTTTGCTTTTTGTCTGCGTTGGTGATTTTGCTTTTTCATTACTTCACCATGTCAACTTTGACGCAACTTGTTGTTCTAGCGGGCGCGGTCATCCTGGCGGGATTGCCCCATGGCGCGCTCGACCCGCTACTATTTATCCAAACAAACGGCGAAATAAATCGAAAAAAGAGTATCAGGTTTTATCTCAGTTACGTATTGGGCGCCACGGTGACGTTTCTGTTCTGGCTGTGGCAGCCGGAAATTTCCCTGATGCTTTTTCTTGTTATTTCAGCTTGGCACTTCGCTGATGATTGGTGCGCCGTGCTGCCGCGTTCCTATCAACTCGGCGTTGGAGCATCAGTCATTATTTTGCCGATTTTTTTTCAGCCTGTTGAAGTCATCACACTCTTTAGATATCTGGGTGTAAATTGGTCGCAAACTGCGGTTGCCAACGTGATTTTTATCCCAGGAGTTTTGGCCTGCGCAGTAATGATCTTAGCGGTCTTGACCTCGCTATACCGAAAATCCTGGGCGAGTCTTGAAATCTTCTCTTTAGGTGCTCTAGCTTTTCTTACCCCGCCGTTAATCTTCTTCAGCGTTTACTTTTGTCTACTTCATAGTCCCCGCCATATCCTGAATGTTATTGAGGTGTTAAAACCCAATATTCGGAGCCTCTTGATCTATGGGATTACTTTTACCCTCCTCAGCCTCGTCATCATCTTCGCAGCGGTAGAAAGTCGGACTGCCATCCAGAGCAGCGCAGTCCTGACCCAGGCAATTTTTATCGGTCTTTTCTGTCTTACCGTTCCTCACATGTTCGTAGTAAATCGGTTCCGAGATAACCTGGTGAATAGAAGGTCATCTAAACATTGCTAGGTGAGTCTGAGTTCCGGGCATACTTATCGAAAAAGTCTTATCCCGACTTGATCACAGTGAGCTCGGGTTAAATCGGATCCTAAGGATTCGCACACCACTGTCGCGCTTGAACCCTGATAGCCAGCGATTGCATTTTGGCAAAGCAAATCGGATAGGCAAATGCGCGCTAAAACACCCGCTCAGGCTGAACGTTGGTTTTGGCCTGCTTATGTTACATACTTGTGAGAGATTCAATCCAACCTTGAATACAGGACTTTTTCGTAATGCGCTACCGACCATTGGGTGATACAGGAATAGACGTCTCAGTCATCTGCCTTGGCACCATGACCTGGGGCGAACAGAACACCCGTGAAGAGGGATTTGCACAGATGGACCATGCGCTCGCCCACGGGATCAATTTCTTTGATACCGCTGAGATGTACCCCGTCGATGTCCGTCCGGAAACCTACGGACACACCGAGATCATCATTGGAGAATGGCTAAGTGAGCGCCAGTGTCGCAGCGACGTGATCCTTGCCAGCAAGGTCTGTGGCCCAGGTCGACATCACATTCGGGACGGTGACTGTCGCTTTACTCGCAAGACGATTCACGCGGCCTGCGAGGATAGCCTCAAACGGCTGCGTACGGATTACCTTGATCTATACCAACTGCACTGGCCGGATCGCGGCTGGACCGACTTCAAAGACCTGGGTCAAACCGAAGCAATTGACGACACGGGAGCAGATCGGGCAGAGACACTCGCCGCGCTCGATGAACTCATGCAGGCTGGAAAAATCCGTTCCTGGGGCATATCAAACGAAAGCGCCTGGGGCACAATGGATTTTGTCGCGCGGGCTGATGCCAGCGGCGTCGCCCGGCCCGCCAGTATTCAGAACGCCTATAGCCTGCTCAACCGAAAATTTGAACTCGCGCTGGCTGAAGTCGCATTGCGTGAGCGTGTGGGTCTGCTGGCCTATGCACCGGTGGCAGCCGGCGTACTGACCGGAAAATACCTTGATGATGCGAGGCCAGCCGGTGCGCGCAATACGCTCTGGCCCTCCAATACCCGATATTTTGGTGACGAAGCCAAGGCTGCAACCCAGGCGTACGTGACTCTTGCCGGCGAATGCGGTATCAGCCCAGAGGTACTGGCTCATGCTTTTGTGCTGACGCGCTCTTTTCTGACCGCATCCATCGTGGGTGCGACACAGATCTGGCATCTGGATCGTGCCCTAGAGGCCCTGGACTTTGAAATCGATGCTGAGTTGCAGTCGCGCCTTGAGGCATTGCATAGTCAGTATCTGGTGCCGGCACCCTGAAACTCCCGTTTATCAAAAAATGTCTCTAAAAACATGACAACAGCCCTGACCCAGGCGCCTCGAACGCCCTCAAAAACACTGCTCAATTTTCCCTTGGCGTTGGATCTTGATCAGTTGGATACGGATATCGCAATACTCGGTGTCCCGTATGGACTGCCTTACTACCCCCACGGCATGGCCAACGATCAGAGCCTGGCGCCGGATGCGATCCGCCAGAATGCCGCGTACGTACCCTATACCCTGACGAGTTATGACTGGGATCTTGACGGCACGCTATTTGACGGCCGAGATATCAAGGTCGTGGACTGCGGCAATGTTACCGCTGACCTCAATGATCATCAGGAGCATTACCGCCGGGCGGAAGCAGCTGCCCAAAAAATTTTCGCGAGTGGCGCCACCCTGATCACCCTTGGCGGCGATCACGGCATCCCCATCCCCATTATGCGCGCGCTTGAGCGTGACAAGCCTATTACCCTGGTCCACATCGATGCCCACCTCGACTGGCGAGACGAAATCAACGGGGTCCACGAAGGCTATTCGAGCCCAATACGACGGGCTTCAGAAATGGACTGGTTCGGACACATTGTCCAGATCGGCATTCGCGCGAACGGCAGTGCCCGAGAACAAGAAGTAAAAGATGCCCGCGATTACGGGGCCGACATCATTACCGCCTATGAGATGCATGACATCGGCATGCGATCTGTGCTGGATAGAATTCCCGATGGTGGGCCCTACTATCTGACCATTGATGCCGATGGTCTTGATCCAACCATCATGCCGGCAGTGATGGGTCAGGCACCGGGCGGGCTCGACTGGGTGCAAACCCGCCAGCTGATACACGGGCTTACCAAAAAAGGCCGGGTGCTGGGCATGGATCTTGTTGAGATTGCTCCCTCTTACGATCATGGTCACATCACCCTTTCCCACGCGGAGCGGTTGATCTGTAACTTCATCGGCGCCTGCGTGCGTGCAGGCTATTACGACTGAAAGAAAGTCGATAATCGAGAGTCGAGAGGGATTAAAAGGAAGCGGCTTTCAGATGGAGGCGCAATGATCCGAAAGTACCGCCAAAAGCGCGTCCACTTCTGATTCCGTCGTATTCCACGCGGCCACAAAGCGCACTGCTTTGCCGTCGAGTTCTTCGTCATTGATGGCCAAGCCATTTGCGGAAAGCCGGTCGATGAGCGCCGCCGGCATAACCACAAAGACTTCGTTGGACTGTGTCGGATAGGCGAGCTCAAGACCAGGCAAGTCTGCCAGTCCCTTGCTGAGTCGCTGGGCCATCGCGTTAGCCTGCCGGGCATTACGCATCCAGACGTCATCAGCCAGGTACCCCATGAACTGCGATGAGATAAAGCGGCTTTTGGAGAGCAGCTGACCGGCACGCTTTTGCAGGAAAGGAAAATCTCCGACCAACTCGGGCTTAAAGAAAACGACCGCCTCGGCAGTAAGACAACCGTTTTTGGTGCCCCCAAAAGACAGCACATCGATGCCTGCCTGCCAGGTCATCTCGGCTGGCGTCACTCCCAGCGTTACCAGGGCATTGGCAAAACGGGCGCCGTCCATATGCACACTGAGCTTATGACTGTGCGCCACCGAAGCAATCGCCTCAATCTCTTCGATCGAATAAACCGTGCCCGACTCGCAGGCCTGGGTAATGCTGACACTTGCCGGCTGGGCATGATGCACGTTTCCTGACCCATAGATGGTCTCTTCGAGCACCTTCGCGGTGATGCGGCCGTTCGCGCCGGCCATATCGATGAGCTTGGCCCCACCCGTAAACAACTCAGGAGCCCCACACTCATCGGTATTGATGTGCGCCAACTCGTGGCAGAAGATTTTCCCAAACGCCGGTGTCAGGGTAGACAGAGCCAGTGCGTTAGCTGCCGTGCCGGTCGTGACTGGAAACACCGTGACAGGTGTTTCAAAAATCTCCCCGAGCCTCAAAGCAAGATCCCGTGTCCATGGATCTTCACCATATGAGGGGCTATTTGCTTCATTGGCCTTTGCCAATGCCTCCATGACCTCAGGGCAGGCACTGGAAATGTTATCGGACGCAAAAGTATTGATCGAGGACATCGGTTTAACTCTGGAGAACTAAAAACGGAATCAGTTGATGACAATCAGTTCGCGGGGCGCACTGCACAAACGCTCTCCCCCATTGTCCGTCACCACAAAAGGCTCTGACACGGCTGCGCCGATAGTGTCGAGCCAAACGCCGGACTGAAAATGAAAGCACATCCCGCTTTGCAATACCGTGGTATCTCCCGGACGCAGACTGGCCGTACGCTCTCCCCAATCCGGCGGATAATTCACCCCGATCGAATAACCGACGCGGCTTTCCTTGTGATAACCGTTGCGGTTCAGCACTTTTTGCCACACGGCCTCCACTTCCTCGCAGGTGGTTCCGGGTCGCGCGGTGTCCAGCGCGACATCGACACCCTCCACTATCGTCTCGGTCAGATTGGTGACCTCTGAAGGCGGGCGGCCGAGATACAGCGTACGGGTCAGGGGCGCCTGGTAATGTTGGCGGGCGCCGCCGAGCTCCATCATGACGAGGCCCTCATCGGGCAACGGGTGCTCCGACCAGGTGAGGTGTGGGGTGCTGGTGCCTTCTCCCACCTGAATCAGTGGGCACAGACCTGTATAGTTTCCGTAACGACCTTCAACCCCCATCACCTGCGCGTGATACACCTCCGCAATGATCTCGTACTCGGGCACACCGGGTGCCACTTTGGCAATGGCCCGGTTCATCACCGCACTGACCGTCTCGCCGGCCTCCCGCATATAAACCAGTTCTGCCTCCGACTTCACGAGGCGCTCCCAGTTCACCAACTGCTCAGTATCCGACAGCGTCGCGTTGGGCAGCCCTTTTACCAAATGGGCATGGGCGCGGGCGGTGTAGTAATGGGCATCCAACTCGACACCGATCCGCTGCCTCCCCCAACCCCGCTGCTCAATCAGTGCCGCGAGGTCGTCGTAAGGATGCTCGGTGGGATGATGAATTAGCGTTTCCGAGAAAGTGGTGACATTCTCAGGGGGGATATCGGTCGTGATGTGGGCCGCCTTGGCATCCTGGGGCCGGCCGAACCAGATCGGCGCATCCTCTTCGAGATGCAGCAAGACCACCTGAGGCGTGTAGAACGACCAGCCATCAAACCCGGTCAGCCAGTTCATGTTTGCCGGATCCTGACAAATAATGAGGTCAAACCCCTTATCCGCCATGCTCTGTTTGGTCTTCGCAATCCGGCGGTCGTATTCCGCATTTTGAAAAGGTTTGGTGTATTGCATAACTATGGCCTGGGATAAATTTTGCGGTGTTGAAAGCCTGTAATCAGTCGACCTGAGATGCGATAACCGCGAGAAAATCCCCAGGCCGAATCAGGCAGGGAAAATGTCTTCCCATGAAAAGCCCGTCCACTTTTGAATGGTATTCCACGGGCGCAGCTCCCGTCCGATCGGTGTCATACACCACGGCGAGAAGATCGCCTTTTTTGATCTCTGCCCCCAGGTCATGGCGCATCTCAATAAGGCCCCGATGCTCAGAAGTAATGAAGCAATCGGGGTTCATGGTATCGAGATTCACCGAAGGGCCGGTTTCAGGCTCTCCCGCAAGAATCCCGGCGTGCTTCAAGACGTTGGTGATTCCACGTCTTGCGATATTTACCGTGGTCGCACTTGCCGATCCCCCGCCGCCAAGTTCTGTACTCACAAACACCTTGCCCTGATTCTCTGCAGCGGTGTCGTACAGGTGGGCGGCATCAGGCTCCAGCAGCATCAGGGTATACGGCGCATTAAAGGCCTGAACCGCAGCCACACATCGCGACTGCTGATCTTTGTCATCAAGAATATGGGCAGCCCCAAACGGCAAAAACTCCATGGTCTTGCCGCCGGAGTGAATATCGATCACATAGTCGGCCATGGGCAGCAAGGTCCGGGAGAAATAGTCGGCGATGATCTCGGTAATGGTGCCCTCAGGATTGCCGGGAAACACACGGTTCATGTTGCCGCCATCGATCCAGGAAGTACGCTTTCCTGCATTGAAAGCGGGATAGTTCATCGCCGGCACCATGACCACCCGGCCGCTCACGTCATCGGCCTTCATCGTGTGCGTCATACCCCAGAGCGCTATCGGACCTTCGTACTCATCACCGTGATTGGCCCCAGTGAGAATTGCCGTAGGACCACTGCCGTTCTTGATCACGGTCACCGGCACCATGACAGCACCCCAGGCAGAGTCATCTCCCGAATACGGTACTTTCAAAAATCCATGCTGTACCCCATCCTTTTCGAAATCCACCGTTGAATTAATCGGATTGTCTCTCATTGCAGTTTCCTTATTGTCAGATGACTTCCGGCTGGCAGAACCTCTAGGCCTGCGTCTCCTTTTCCTGATGCGCGAAGATAGAGGTATAGCCATCGGACCAGTCGGGCGGCATCGGCACATGCAATTCCTCGTGATGAGCGTATCCCGGTTCTTCGCCCCGAACCAGCACTCCATAGCGTGAACTGGGATACGCAGGGGCAGTATACGGAATGGCATCTGCGGCGCTGTATGTGAGCACCAGGACGGGTCGGCCCTGACTGCTCTTGTTCTGTCGCGAACCGTGAATGGTCCGGCTGTGATGCACGCTGACGGTACCCGCAGGACCCGTGACGGCAACCGGGCCATCTGATCCAACGCTCGCCAAATCATTCTCCCGAACAGCTGCGGTCCATTCACCCCGCTCGTCGTAGTGCTCGAATATCGGACCCAGATGGCTTCCTGGATAAAGTTCAAGCGGCCCCTGCTCTGCAGCAACATCTTCCAGAAACAACAGAAACTGCATGGTTCCCGAATGCGTATGGGGATAAAAGACAAGATCCTGATGCCATTTCACCTCGGCACCGCCACCTGCCCATTTAAAGTTCAACATGATCTCTCGGAACCGGACATTGGGCCCCAAAAGATCAGCCGCAATATCGGGAATAACGGAATCGGCGCAGATTCCCCAAAATTCAAAATCCAGGTCGTCAAGGTAGGCTGCACGCCTTAATCGGGGGTTCTTTGCAGTGTGATTATTCTCCAGATCAATCTCTTTGGAAGACTCTGTGAGTTCGCGCGTCTTTTCTACGATGCGGTCCGCCGCAACCCGCAGGGGAACTAACGCTTCAGTACTGATCAACGAAGGAAAAACAAGATACCCTTGCTCGTAGTATTGCTGGCGCTGCGCCTGATCGATGACCGTCGGAGCGTTGGCAAAAATCTCTTCAAGTTTCATCGTCCCTCCTAAAATCGTTTTCCCCTGAAAAACTGCCCGCATAACGGTTACGCGCGCAAAGGTCGGTACCGCGCATCAGATAGAGCGGCACCCTTTGGAGATTTCTCAACTCTTGCTCATTAAGCGATGGGTATGGGCTCGACGCGTTCTGCTTTTGCTCTATCTCTCTGTCATAGTAGGAGCTCGTCGGCATAAATCTCAAGGTCATACCGCGGCGCGAATGATCCGACCGATTCGGCTCTGATCCATGGACAAGATACACATCATGCAAAGACATCTGTCCTGCCTCCAGCACCAGGTCCACGGCTTCTGATTCCTGGAACTGATCCTGAGTGAGTTCCTGATTCAGTGCGAGACCCGGTGCATTGTTGATCCGATGTTTCCGAACCTGTTTGCCTAAATGCGACCCGGGAATAAACCGCAAACACCCGTTTTCGGGGGTGGCATCATCGATCGCCATCCAGACCGTACAGGTTGCCAGAGGCCGCATCGCCCAGTACTCGCCATCCTGATGCCAGGGAGTGCGAGTTCCCACCTGAGCAGGTTTGGCGAAAAAACTCGAGTTCCATAGAGCAAAATTATTCCCAAGCACCTGTCCCACCATATTCAGAATGGTTTCGTCGCGAGCAAATTCCAGAAAACACGGATCTAACGGAATCAGTGCTGGGCAGTAATCCGAAAACGCCGGGTAGCGCTCGATAAACTGGCAATGCGCCGCGCGAATTCTGGTCAGGGTGGTCTCGCTCAACCGATAATCAGGAACAACGAAGCCTAATTTATAGTAGCGGGCTAATTCTTCATCCGTTAGCATGTTTGTACTGCCCCGGGGCTCACATGGTGTCTAGTATTAATCGGCTTATTACGGGCTGCCCTTAAAGTGAGACTGGATAGGAGTTATGACAACTCCATTTTTAGCAACTTGCCGTAACCGTTGATCGGGGTATCGTAGCCAGTCGTACGGACAGACTCCCAGAACAGCGCCTGATTGGCACACACCACGGGTTTATTCAGCGCCTGCTCTATCTCATCGACCACGTCCACAGCGCGGATAGCCGTACAGGAGATAAACAGCGCATCAGCATCATCCCGGTCTGCCTCTTTAGCCGCGCTGACGATCGCTTCCGGAGGAATACGCGCCATATCGTTATCGTTCGCGAAATGAAAACTTGTTATCGCAGTGACCTGCGGTCCGTGTTCTTGAATGTAATCCACCAGAGACGCATTGACGTCATCGGTATAGGGCGTCAGTACCGCAATCTGTTCAGCGTTGAACTGGTTGAGGGCTCGCAGTCCGGCCGTAATCGGCGTAATAACCGGTATACCTGGTCGGACGCTGCGGATATTCTCCGCTACCGTGTCATACCCCATCGCGGCCGTGCCTGAGGTGCAGCAATACACCATCGCATCCAACCGGCCGTCCGGAATAATGAGCGATGCGGCATCGGCAAGCCGCGGGCCCATGGTCTTGAGGTTTTCAACCGTGCATGGATTGACGTTAAGCACCCGTGAAACGAAAACGGCGACTTCATCGCCTGGGCGCATGTTCATGAAGTCACGCTCCACCACGTAATCACTCGCCAGAGCGATCAGCCCAATCCGGTGAGCTCCGGGTCCGTTGTCAAGCGTGGTCTGCGCTTTCAGCTCGGCGGCAGAAAATGCCGAGGCCGACTGTGTTGATGACACTGAGCTCATAGTTGCACCCGATATGGCCTAACCAAGGAACCGGGCAAGATCCTCGCACAGGTCATCGGGATCTTCCAGTCCGACTGAAAGGCGGTATACCCCGTCTCCGGCGAATTCCCGATAGGCAGCGAGTTGCTCACCAGACAGGCCGTAACTCGATGCCATCAGGTCATCCGTTCCCATCCAGCAGATCAGACTGCGATGATGACCAAGCGACACCGCATAGTGAATGATCTCAAGCTCTGACATCATCTTCTTTGCGAGCTCTGCGCCTTTATCGATCTGAAATGACAGCATCCCGGAAAAGTTGTCCATCTGTTTTTTTGCAAGATCGTGGTGTGGATGACTCGCAAGACCCGGATACAGGACTTTATTGACCTTTGGGTGACTCTCGAGAAACTGCGCCACCGCCATCGCGTTGGTCTCATGGGACTGCATACGTATCGGCAGCGTTGCCAACCCCCGGTTGATCAGCCATGCGTTGAAGGGGCTGATCACGCCACCCACATGAATCTGGCCATCCGTCTCAATAGCGCGCATATGCTCTTCTGAAGCGAGCACCGCACCCCCCATGGCATCGCCATGGCCACAGCAGTATTTGGTCAGCGAATGAATCACGTAATCTGCCCCCAGGGTCATTGGCTGGGTAGCCATGGGCGAGGCAAATGTTGAATCGATCGCCAGCCGGGCGCCATGCTGATGCGCAATCTCGGCCACCGCCGCGATATCGGTAATGCGCATGGTCGGGTTGGCCGGCGTCTCTCCCCAGACCAATACGGTCTGAGGCGTTACAGCCTGCTCCAGTGCATTCAGGTCGGAGAAATTCGCCGTTACGATCTCGATGCCCATACGCTTGAGGTCATTGCGGGCGAGCTCTGCTGTGCCTGGATAGTTAGCGTCACTCATGACGAGACGATCGCCTGATTTCAGGACACTGAACAGCACCGCCGAGGTGGCCGCCATGCCTGAGGCGAAACACCGACATGCCGGGGCCTCTTCCAGCACTGCCATTTTGTCTTCGAGCTGCTGCACCGTTGGGTTACGCCAACGACTGTAAATAAACGGCGCGTCCTCAGGAATATCATAAGCAGAAAAACCTACTGGCTCGTCCAGCACGAATGTGCTCGACATCACGATGTTGGGAGCCGATGCCCGGGTAACCGGATCGGGTGCCTCACCCGCATGTACCGCCAGCGTGCGGGTTTTTCTGTTTTTCTGGTCGTGCTGTCGCGCCATTGTGATTCCTTTAATGAATTGTCAGTCCTTTGCAGGTCGATATTGTGAGCGACAAGATGAGCGTGTCAAAAGGCCTGATGTCGCATTTACGCTAGTGAAACTCGCATACGGGCTTTCCGAGCACATCCATCAGCGGATCGACCCCCAACCCGGGTTCTGACGGCGCGGTCATATAGCCGTCTGCGACCTGCGGGCCGCCACTGGCAATAGCGATGCTCGCGTAGTCGTGAAATGCGGAAGACTGAAAATGAAATGCCGGCGGTGTCGACTGCGCCAGATGCGCAATCGCAGATGTCGCGATCTCTCCTCCCCAACTGTCTTCGATGGTCATCACAATACCCAGTTGAACACAAAGATCCCGCACCTGACGAGCGCGGGTGAGCCCTCCCATCCGGTTGATCTTCAGATTGATCAGATCCATCGCATTATCACGATGTCCGCGCAACAGGATCGGTAATCCGTCCATACATTCATCCAGAATGAATGGCAGGTTGGTGTGCTGGCGTACCGCGAAGCACTCTTCGTAACTAAGGCAGGGCTGCTCAATAAAGCACGACAACTGACGCTCCTGGAACATTTGCTCTACCGCACCCACCACACGTAGAGCATCGTGCTGCTTCCAACCGGTATTGGCATCTGCATCCACAACATCGCCCGGCTGCATCTCGGCAAGTACCCTTCTGAAGCGTTCTATATCGGTCTCGGGATGTTCTCCTACTTTGATCTGGAAATGATCAAAACCCGACTGACGGTACTCAACAAAACGCTCTGCCATCAGTCCTGGATCAGCGCGCGCCACAACTTTAAATAGTTGTACCCGTTCCTGGAGTCTGCCGCCCAGTAACTGATACACCGGCATGCCCGTTGCCTTGCCCAGGATATCCCAGCAGGCCATATCGATTGCGGACTTGACGTAGGGGTGGCCCTTTAGGAGTTCATCCATTCTGAGATTGACCTTGTCCAACTGGGTCGGGTCCTCGCCCATAAGGCCAGGAGCCAGCACCGACACACCCGTGCGCACCCCTTCTGCGTATGCGGCAAGATAAGAGGGCCCCAACGGACAACTTTCTCCTACGCCCGTTAAACCCTCATCGGTATCAATGAGGACAACCGTACTGTCAAAAGCCGAAAAGGACTGGGTGGACCAACTGTACGCACCCTCCTTCACCGGCAGGTCGACCTGGAATATGCGAATTCGAGATATTTTCACCGGGGTCCTCTCCTGGATGGGCGCAAATTAGCGAAAGCCGCTTTGGGTTTTATCGAACTGCCGCTGCCTGTTCGATATGTCGAGCCGCAGCCTGAGCCACCGCGTCATTATCAATTACAAAGCCCAAACCCGGCGCATCGAAGACACCAAGTTTAGCGTCCTTAAGCGATAAATCTGGGCTGGCGATCACATCTGAAGTCAGCAAGTGATTCATGTACTGATTGGCATCATCTAGGTTGGGAATCACAAGCCCTGCCTGATGCGCGGCACACGTCGTGATGCCGGTCTCGTACAAGCCATGAAGGCAAATATTAAGTCCGCCTTTCCTCGCGGCAGCCGCCGCTTCCAGAAGAGGACCGATGCCGCCAGTTTCGTGCAGGCCAAGCACGATGAGATCAGCCGCCCCCATTTGAGTCACCGCCGCGACATCAACCGCATTGAAGACAGATTGATCCGCCGAGATTGCAACGGGACTTGCATCCTTGATCTCCTTAAGAGCGCTGAGACTGCGGTGATCGCAAGGCTGTTCGATCATCTCAGGGTTAAACGCTTTCAGGGACTCGATCATGCGTATTGCGTCAAGCGGATCCCAGGCTTCGTTCGGGTCTAGCCGCAAACGGATATCAGGGCCCACCGCCTCACGGACGTGCCGTACGATCTCCATATCGAGCTCGTCACCCCGCCCCACCTTACAATAGATCGTGCGGTGCCCCTGCTGAACCAAAGCTACGGCATCTCGGGCAAGGTCTTTGGGCTCCGAACCCTGAATGAAACCAAAGTACTCAACGTACTGCCGCTGTGCACCGCCCAGCAGTTCATAAACCTGCCGATCAAGCGCTTTCCCCTGTAAATCCCAAAGGGCCATCTCCAAACCTGCCAACACTTGCCCACCAAAACGCGGCGCACTACCGGTTCCCCGAAACTGAAAAAGTGACTGATAACAGACAGTCATCAGGCGGTCTCGATCAAAGACAGACTGGCCGATCAGGCATTTTGCCGCCTCTTCGACAAAAGCCTGCACCCCTTTTGCGGTAGGTGTCGCCAGACACTCCCCAAACCCCACGAATCCGTTTTCGCCGCAGATCTCAATCAATAAGACGTCTGCACCTTGCGTGACCCCCTGAGACCAGTAATAGGGCTGGGCATAGGGGACCAATAGCGGCGTGAACTTGATTTCCCTAATGTTCATATCTTTATGGACCTTCAATGGGGTCATTAGGTCCTGAATCTATCCATATTCTGCCAACTCAGCCGCAATAGTTTATCTTCTCTAAGGATCGGGGAACCTGCGGCCTTGCGGTCTATGTGAGAAGGCGGTTAGGATCTTGTTATCGTTCTGAGGATAGCAAATCCCGCTGAACGTGACTGCTTACAAAAATCATATGGAGCACACGATGAAAAACTCAAAGATAGAACAACTTATTCACCAGGACACCGCCCTGAAGCAGGCGCTTGGCGATCCACGCGTTACGCGTCGTGATTTTCTTGCTTTCGCAGGTGCGATGGGTCTGTCAACTGCCATGGGCAGCGCCCTTTGGTCCGGCCGTGCACTGGCCTCCATGCCAAAGAGAGGCGGGCATATGGTTTCTGGACTTAACGACGCGAACACCGGCGATTCACTTGATTGCGGCCTATTTAACGCAACGTACATGATCTGCGTAAGCCGCGCTTTCCGTGACAGTCTCGTTAATGTTGGTCAGGACAACAGCATGGAGCCAGCGCTGGCTGAAAGCTGGGAAGCAAGCGCTGATGCGAAAGTGTGGCGCTTCAACATCCGCCAAGGGGTTGAGTTCCACAATGGCAAGTCACTGACAACCGGTGACGTCGTCGCATCAATCAATAAGCATCGCGGGGAAGATACCACCTCATATGCGAAAGGAGTTTTTTCCGGGATCTCCGACGTGCGCGTGGATGGCAATGCAGTAGTGGTCGAGCTTGCCGACGGCAACGCCGACTGCCCCGCGCTCTTTACCGATTATCATTTCAATATCATGCCATCAAAAGATGGTGTCGCTGAATCGTTGTCCGATGCAGGGACGGGGCCTTACCTCCTGAAGGAATACAACCCGGGCGTAAAGACTGTTTTAGAGCGTAACCCCAATGCGTGGCATCCGGACGGTGGCGCTCTAGCAGACTCTCATGAGGTCCTCGCGATTCTGGATGATACGGCTCGTCAAAGTGCGCTGATTAGTGGATCAGTAGATGTCATTAACCGACCCGCCCTGAAAGGTATTGCACGTCTTAAGAAAGTGAAGGGGGTCAACATTGTCGATGTTGCGAGTAACCTGGCATTCACGCACCCCATGAGAATGGACGTAACGCCTTTCGACAACATGGATTTTCGGACCGCACTGAAACTTTCAACACCGCGTCAAGAGTTCATCGACAAAGTACTCTTTGGATACGGCGCGATCGGGAACGATCAACCGCTTGGTCCAGGATTTGCCAGTTATGACACCAACCTGAGCGTCGAATATGATCTGGACAAGGCCAAGCATCATCTGAAAAAGTCGGGTCATGAAGGTGTCACGATTGATCTCAGCGCATCAAACACATCCTATGGTGGCGCGATGGATGCCGCTCAATTGTTCCAGCAACATTGGGCCAAGATCGGAGTCAATCTGAACATTGTTCAGGAACCCCAAGACGGATATTGGAACAACGTCTGGAACGTAAAACCGTTCTGTACCTGCTACTGGGGCGCAAGACCGGTCGAAGACATGATCCTATCAATCGCGTACCTCTCCTCTTCGCCGTGGAACGATACCCTCATCAAGAACGCGCGGGTCGACGAACTCGTGGTGGCTGCTCGGGGTGAGTTGGATCAGGCCAAACGTACGGCCATGTATCAGGAAGTCCAGCAAATTATCTCCAAAGAAGGTGGAACCATTATTCCCGCGTTTGGCACGGATGTTGCCGCGACTCGGGATACCATCGGCGTCGGTGAGCAGATCGGTGGAGGTTGGGAAATGGATGGAGGTCACTTCCTAAAAAGATGGTGGAAAGCTTAAAAACTTTTCCTTGAGCAACCAAATAAGCGGCCTTCGGGCCGCTTATTTTTTGCACTTACGTCTTAGCGCAATATATTCCCATTCCGACAGGGTTGCTGGCGTGTTACTGGCGGGTGGAGTAATCTCCATGTGCAAGTTGGACTTTTCGTCATACCGAGGTTAGCGGTATAGCCACTAACTTCACTGAAAAACAATGAACAGAATTCTCTTAATGGTGTTGCAGCGCTTTGGCCTTGGGCTGCTGACACTATTCGTAGTGTCTATCATTATTTTCGTAGGAGTTGAGTTCCTGCCGGGAGACATTGCAGAAGCTTTACTGGGTCAGGGCGCCAGTCCTGAAAATGTTGCAGCATTACGCCATGAATTGGGTCTGGACCGACCCGCCCACATTCGCTACATCGACTGGTGGGCAGGCGTTATGCAAGGCGACCTTGGCACTTCACTTGCCAACCGACGGGACATTGCAGAGTTAATTACGTTCCGTCTCTCAAATACCCTTTTTCTCGCACTGACAGCGGCTGCTATCTCAGTTCCTCTTGCATTAATTCTGGGAGTCCTGGCAGCACTTTACCGAAACGGTATCTACGATCGATCCGTGAATGTGGTCACCTTGGGCGCTGTGTCGGCGCCTGAATTCCTGACGGCTTATGTGCTGATACTCTACTTCTCGGTGAAGCTTGGCTGGTTCCCAAGTCTTTCGAATATTGATGCCAACACGCCGTTTATTGAGAAATTGCACCAGGCTACTCTCCCAGCCGTCACGTTGATGGCCGTTATTCTTGCCTACATGATGCGCATGGTTCGTGCTTCCATCATCAATTTGCTGGCAAGCGCGTACATCGAAATGGCACATCTCAAGGGAATGCCAAAATTGCGGGTCATTGTTAAACACGCCCTACCCAACGCATGGGCGCCCATCGCAAATATTATTGCAATCAGTCTTGCTTATCTGGTTGTGGGCGTGGTTGTTGTAGAGGTTGTATTCATCTATCCGGGTCTCGGCCAGTTAATGGTTGATTCTGTTTCGAACCGTGACATTCCTGTTGTCCAGGCCTGCGCCATGATCTTTGCCGGCACCTACATCCTGCTGAACCTGACGGCCGACATCGTCTCGATCTGTACCAACCCTCGGCTCCTGCATCCAAAATGACTGGTGCAGAGACCACTTCGCGGGACCCGAAAATCAATCGGCCACGGCGCACGCGTTTGCAGGGCGCGTTACGAGAGGTTCTTAAAGCGCCGATGACGGCCAAATTTGGAATCTTAGTGATTCTGGTTTATGGCTTCGTGGCTATATTTGCCCCAGTTCTGACCCCATACGGCGAAACCGAGATCGTGGGTCCCGAGTTTGACGTCTGGGGTGAGCAATTCATTCTCGGCACAGACGGTCTCGGCCGTGACATGCTGACTCGACTCCTCTTCGGCGCCCGCAATACAGTTGGCGTTGCCTTTATTACCACCTGCCTGGCTTTTCTGATCGGCGGCCTAACCGGCCTGCTCGCCGCAATTTATGGCGGCTGGCTTGACCAGATTTCAAGCCGGATCGTAGATGTGCTGATGGCTATCCCCCAGCTTATATTTGCGCTGATGCTGCTGGCCATTTTCGGCACCTCGATTCCGACACTGGTGATTGTGATTGCCACCCTGGATGCCACTCGAATTTTTCGCGTGACTCGCGCAGTCAGCCTGAACGTCGTCGTGCTGGATTACTTCGAAGCGGCAAGGCTTCGGGGAGAACGGATTTTCTGGCTGTGCGTTCGGGAAATCCTACCGAATATTACGGCGCCGCTGATGGCAGAGTTTGGTCTGCGTTTTTGTTTTGTCTTCCTGATGATTGCCGCACTGAGTTTTCTTGGACTGGGGATTCAGCCGCCCACGGCAGACTGGGGATCGATGGTTCGGGAAAACGCCGTGCTCATTACTTTTGGAGATATCACTCCCGTCCTACCCGCAATCGCAATTGCGATCCTGACGCTCGGCGTCAACTTCCTGGTGGACTGGTTCCTGCACAAGTCCAGCGGCCTCAAGGATGGGCATTAATAGCAACTCGTTGCGTATAAGCTAATGACAGACCGACTGCTAGAAATCCGTAACCTTGAGATCGATGGCGAAAGCGATGAGGTCTGGCATGAAATTATTAAAGGCCTGGATCTCGATCTCGACCGGGGAGAGGTTCTTGGTCTGATCGGGGAATCGGGCGCGGGGAAATCCACGCTGGGTCTTGCCGCGATGAACTTTGTTCGGCCAGGATGCCGCATCCGTGGCGGCACGATCTGCTTTGACGGTCAGGAACTTACTGAGCAGTCGGAGACCACACTGCGCAAACTGCGTGGCGTCCGGATCGCCTATGTCGCACAAAGCGCCGCAGCATCCTTTAACCCCGCACATCAACTGATTGACCAGTTCTCCGAGATCCCGGTCGTCCATAAGGTCAAAAACCGCCAGGACGCGGAGGCCGATGCCAAGGATCTCTACCGGCGGGTACTGCTTCCCGACCCCAACGGTATCGGGTATCGCTATCCCCATCAGGTCTCGGGCGGACAGTTGCAGCGGGCCATGACTGCGATGGCGCTATCCTGCCGACCTGATCTCATCATTTTTGACGAGCCGACTACTGCGCTCGACGTGACGACCCAGATCGAGGTACTCGCCACCATTCGCGACATTGTCCGCGAGTTCAACACCGCTGCCATTTATATCTCCCACGATCTTGCCGTGGTAGCACAGATGGCTGACCGCATCATGGTTTTACGCTACGGAGAACTCGTGGAGGAATCGACTACGCGTCAAATGATGTCGGAACCCAAGATGGACTACACCAAGTCATTGTGGGCAGTTCGCTCATTCAAGAAAGAGGCCGAGACCGCCGCGACTGAGATTAATCCGGTAGTCAAGGTCGACAACGTTACCGCAGGGTACGGCAAAGAGGACATTCTCAAGAACGTCACTTTTGAAATTCACCGTGGACAGACTGTCGCCATCGTTGGCGAATCCGGCAGCGGCAAGAGTACGGCGGCGCGGGTCATCACCGGACTGTTGCCGCCGCGGCTTGGTGAAGTTCAATTTAACGGTGAGACACTACCGAAGAGTTTCAAATCCAGAAACAAAGATCAGTTGCGTCACGTGCAGATGATCTACCAGATGGCGGACACCGCGCTGAATCCCCGGCAACGCATCCGCAATATCATCGGCAGACCGCTCAGCTTCTATCTCAACCTGAGGGGGAAACAAAAAGAAGAGCGGATACGCGAACTGTTATCCCTGATTGAACTGGAACCGGATTTATATATAGACCGGTATCCCGATGAACTCTCGGGCGGCCAGAAACAGCGCGTCAGCATCGCGCGAGCATTGGCAGCCGAGCCCGAATTCATTATCTGTGACGAAGTGACTTCTGCCCTCGATCAGCTTGTTGCTGAAGGAATCCTGAGACTGCTTGATCGACTACAAAGAGAATTCAATCTCGCGTATATGTTTATCACCCACGACCTCGCCACAGTCAAAGCGATCGCAGATAACGTCGTGGTGATGCTCCAGGGCGAGATTGTGGAGCAGGGGCCGAAAACCGATGTGTTTTCACCGCCTCATCATGAATACACGGAGCTTCTGCTGTCATCAGTGCCGGAGATGGATCCAGACTGGCTCAATGAATTGATCGCGCACCGTGAAAAACACGGTGTGATGAGATCAACATCAACTTCCTGATCTTCTCTGACGAGAAAAATAGCTTCAACCTCTGACGTCCAAATTGGAGGTGTGGAACAGCTTGACGACGGTTTCCCGGATATCCCACCTCACCCGCTGGCCTTTACGCGTAAAAATACTTTCGCCCGGAATGCACTCGATGGGCGCTTGCCCTTCCAAAGTCAGAATCAACCGACCCTGCAAAATCGTTTGCAGCTCGTCTCCCAGCTCATTGCAATCGAAGACACCTTCCGTGCAGCGCCAAACTCCCAGTCGGGCAGTACCGTCAGGACTCACATAATCGATGCGCCCTGAGGCAACCGGGTCGCCCTGCACAATCACGTAGTCCGACGCCTTGTTGTCGAAGGGCCAGTGCTCAAGATCATCGAGCGGCTCGTCTTTTCGATAGCGACGCATGATCCCTTTCTCTTTAACGATCGATCAAAGACTTAAGGTGCGATATGTGGCCCGTAGGGTGTTGTCGTCAGTACCTCTGCACCGTCCGCGCCCAGCAGAACGGTATTGGAGATGAAGTAGTTTCCACGGCCTGTTTCAGTGAACCACGACATCAGATGAAAGGTCATGCCCTCTCGCATCTCGCGGTCAGAATCATGGCGCAGACCCGTGACCCGTGGTCCGCCCGTCCAGGCGGGCGGAAAGCCGATACCGACCAGGTACCCGCAATGATGGCGACGGTACTCGGGCATACCCGCTGCATCCACGACCGACTGCCAACCGCTGTAAACGTCCTTCGCTCTGGCACCGACTTTGAGCGCCCTTAACGTCGCATCAAACGCCTCGCCACATATGCGCGCCATCTCGGCATCCTCATCGGAGATCCTGCCGATATTCACCAGCCGTCCCATGGGAGCGTTATAGCGGGCCACACAGCCCGCGATCTCAAGGAATACCGCCTCATGATGTTCACCATCTCCCCAGGTGGTGTGCTCCTCCGCCATGCGATGAGACGGGCGCAAGAAGGGGCCAAAGCCAGGTGGTGTTCCTCCCGCACGGGTCATCGCTGCAAGACACTCGGCTGCGACATCCGCTTCTTTGGCGCCATCATGAATGGCATTGATTGCAGCTTGCGTGCCGGCGTCGGAGGCGACGGCAGCGCTTCTCATAAAACGCTGCTCTTCGATGGACTTCACCAGCCGCATCTCATCCAGCATCCCCGTGATATCCACCCAGGATGCGCCATCAATGCCCTGCTTGAGGGCCTGCCCCATCGCGTAAGACAGTCCTGCAGAAGCTGATTCCAGACCGATCGTTTTGCCGGAACTTGCGCCGTTCAGGTGTTTAACCACAACATCAGCTGCGCTCTCGGAATCCGAGTGCCCGATGAACGTCGCGTTTCGCACCTGGTTACGAATCGCCACGTGTTCCATGGCCCGGGTCACGAGCACCAGTTCACCTTCAGCCGCCACGATAAGCACGTGCGGTGCAAAATAACCCCAATGATCCAACCCCGTGAGATAGAACACATGCTCCGGCGCACTCAACAAGACCAGATCAAGACCGCGGACCGCCATTTCCTGACGAGTGGCCACCAACCGAAGGCTCAGCTCATCATCCGAGAAAGGGTTCGAGTGCATAGCTATGTCCTTTGATTATTGAGTGTACCGTGCAACTTCAGGCGCGATTTAGGCCGAAACAGAAGGCCCGATTAGCCTCGTCCGACGAAAGGCATATCCCGGGCCATCACGTTCATGAAAAGCACGTTGGTATCAAGTGGCAACTCAGCCATGTGCAGCACACTCGTTGCGACATGATGCACATCCATAAGCGGTTCTGCCAGTATGGTGCCATTAGGCTGGCGGGTTCCCTCTCCCAATGGTCTCGCCATGTCTGTCAGCGCGTTACCAATATCAATCTGGCCGCAGGCGATATTGTGCTGGCGTCCGTCGAGTGCCAGGCTTCGGGTCAGACCTGACATGGCATGCTTGCTGACCGTATAAGGAGCGCTATTGACCCGCGGCACATACGCCGAAATCGAGCCGTTATTGATAATCCGGCCTCCTTTCGGATCCTGGGCTTTCATCTGACCGAATGCCCGCCGGGCGCATAAGAAAGCGCCATGCACATTGGTATTAAGCACGGCCTGCCATTCAGAAATCTCGAGCTCATCAACATCAACAGCACGCGCGCCAATACCTGCATTATTGAAAAGAAGATCAATCCGACCAAAGCGCGCGATAGCAGCATCAAAGAGTCGGTCCACCTCTTCGGAATGACGAAGATCTGCCGCATGGCATAAGACGGCGTCGGACCCTGCATCAGATTCTGAGGCGGCTGCCTCCAACAGTTCACCGCGCCGGCCCGTCAGCGTCACACAATACCCATTTTGTAGCAGCATCTGCGCAACCGCTTTGCCGACACCAGTACCTGCACCGGTCACAAGGGCTACTTTTGATTGATCTGTCATGGTTTCTGTTGTTCCCTGATTTCTATTGTTCCCTAAACAGAAAAAACATTCTTGGAAGAAAGATATTCTGCGACCTGATCGGCCAGCACTTCTGGCGTGTGCTCTGCGCCATGCAGTGTGATCTCAGGCCGGCTTGGCGCCTCATAGGTTGAGTCGATACCGGTAAAGTTTTTCAGCTCACCAGTCCGTGCTTTTTTATAAAGACCCTTGGAATCACGGGATTCACACACCGCAAGCGGCGTATCAAGGAATACCTCGACGAAAAGGATATCCCCAGCCACGAGGCGGGCCATCTCACGTTCATTGGCAAAGGGTGAGATGAATGAAGCGATGACGATGAGCCCTGCATCAGCCATCAGTCTTGCCACTTCCGCGACCCGGCGGATATTCTCCACCCGATCGGCGTCGGTAAATCCAAGATCCCGACAAAGTCCGTGGCGCACGTTATCGCCGTCAAGCAGGTAGGTATGCCGCCCCTCGCTGTGGAGCTTCTGCTCAAGGACATTGGCAACCGTCGACTTGCCGGATCCTGACAAACCGGTAAACCAGACTACGCAAGACTGGTGGTTATGAACACGTGCTCTGGCAGCCTGATCGACCGTGGTCTGGTGCCAGGAAATGTTGGTCGAACGGCGAAGTGCGAAATCGATAATACCGATCCCAACAATCCCGCCCCCGGCACTATCCAGAAACAACACCACGGGAGATGTTCCGTCTGCCTTTTGAGGATCAACCGGCACGGCCGCGTCGAGCGCGATCTTGCAGTAAGCCACCCGCCCCTTCTCCAGGACTTTTGCTGCCAGATGCTCTTTGCTTTGCTGATCGATCTCGTGGGTCAGGTCCGTGACCTGCACGCCGAAGTCCTGGCCAGCTGCCAAGCCTCGGTAACTCCGCTCGGGCAACATCGGCTCGTCACCCAGCCAGAGGACATGACTGGCAAATTGATCTGCCGAAACGGCATCCTGCGTGGATCGTTGCGACGCCTGTTGCCTGAGCTCACTCTCGGGAGCGTTGGCCAGATCAAATAGCGCCTGAAGCAACTCCCCTTGGGTAGTTTTTGATGTATCAGTGTTCAAAAATGGGTGCCTTTCCTACACTCAAGACTCAAGCGTCCATGAGTTCCGCTTCAAGCGGGAACAACGACAGCAACTCATAACCGCTTTTGGTGACCAGAACCTGCTGCTCAAGTTTAACGCCGTCGGGCTCGCCGACCGCACCCATATAACTTTCGACACAAATGACCATATCCTTCTCAATCACGCCATCATAGGGGTTCTCTCCCCGGAATGCGGGTTTCACCTGGAGATGCTCATCAGACATCCCTACGCCGTGAATGAGACAGGGATAGGCGTTTTGGTGAAATTCTTCGGCCGGGACATAGGCGCGTTTTTGAAATTCACTCAGGCTGAGGCCGGGCCGAATCAGGGCAAGATTATGACTGATCTCCTCCCAGGCAAGTTGGTAAAGTTCGCGCTGTCTCACCGTGGCGCGCGCGGGACCACAGAGGAAGGTACGGGAGACATCTGCGAAATAACCGCGTGGACCCACCATATCCGTATCCAAGCCCACAAGATCCCCTGACTGCACCTCTCTGGGCGATGCTTCCTGAAGCCAGGGGTTAATCCGGGGTCCTGATGCCAACATTCGACCCTCATGCCAGTCTCCGTTATTGGCGAGATTTGTGTAGTTCAGCAATCCCCAGAGCTGGACCTCGCTGACGCCCGGTCGCAGCGCCTGCTTGAGCCGGTCGATGCCATGTTCAGCGACCGCCACAGCCCAACGAATACAGTTGATCTCGTCGGGTGACTTGATTACCCGAGCTGGCTCACTGATCAACACGCCATCAATGACATCAAGTCCTCGGCTTAAGAACGCCCGGGTGATGCTGGGATTTATGTACACCACTGCGATCCGGCGGTTATCGGTGCCGATCTCGTTAAGATAATTCACGACATCATCGGCCAGTCGCTCAGCATATTCGCCAAGGCGCTCGGCCCCATCAAAAAATGAAATGGGCCTGCCCGCACGGGTGTCATCAGCCCATGAGGATCCCCCCATGGCGCCATGAATGACGGTTGGCCCTTCCATTGATAAAAAAAGATACGTCTGGGGCATATGCGACTGGAAAAGCGGGTAGTCGCGATAGTTCACAGCGTAACGCAGGCTCACCGGGCTCACCAACAGGCACATCGCTGCCCCGGTCTGTTCCAACTGCCCGCGCAGGCGCGACAGGCGCCAACGGTGCAGGCGCTCATCATCAACCGGCTCCGGCTGGCGATGCTGCGTGAGATCGCTCCAGCCGTCGCCGCAGATCAGTGAGTCTGGGTTTGTCGTCACAAGAAACTCAATTCAGGCAATCGCGCAGATGCCCAGACATGATCCGGGCCGACACTCCGATGTGACGGAAAGAATGCAAAGGGATCGCCCGCAGTGATTCAGCGGAAATAGTGGGTACCCGACCTGCTAGCGAGAGTGCCAACTGCTTTCCCATCATTGTTGCCATTGGCACTCCCCGACCGTTATACCCCAAACCCGCATAAACATTATCAGCAAGTCTGAGCAACATCGGGCGCTGATGCGAAGTAATTCCGACATACCCCGCCCAGTCATATTCCCACTCTGTACCCACGATCTGTGGAAAGAGACGAACTGCCCTGGATCTGAGATGCGCAGTATTCAAGGAGCCGATCTCACCAGACACCGTTCCACGCCAACCAAAAACAAGACGATTCGCTTCATCCACTCGATAGTACGCTGGGACACCTGCATACTCCCCTACTGGCTGCCGATGCGGCAGCAGGGTCGACGCGACAGACTCCGGCAGAGGAGACGTCGCGGTGAGCATGCTGGCCACCGGAACAATCGTTTGAGCCAAGCCCGGCCAAAGATCATCCGTATACCCGTTGGTTGCGAGCACCAGGCGTTTGCATTTGACACTTCCGTGATCCGTGAAAACCTGCCAGCTGTTTCCATTCTGGCTTACCTTGACCGCCCGGGAGTTGCCATGGATAGTGACGCCCTGCTCGTGACAAGCACGGGCCAAACCCCGGCAATAGGCCAGCGGCTGCACACTCCCTCCTCGG
>Ga0114933_10000200_pt1 | contig 71899 bp, 65 predicted proteins | sample 4SBtaG_FD_89691 | JGI IMG/M metagenome (GOLD analysis project Ga0114933, IMG submission 89691) | Deep subsurface microbial communities from Kolumbo volcano to uncover new lineages of life (NeLLi) - 4SBTROV12_W25 metaG | ecosystem: Environmental > Aquatic > Marine > Volcanic | place: Kolumbo...
ATTGCTAGTAACCTACCGGATACACTACCTCAACCTGGGCTTGGATCAGCGAATCGCATCACTATGGCCCGCTGCATAGGAACTCTCTGCCTCGCTGGCTTGGTGACCTATGCAGAGTCGCTCGGCACTTTGGGCCGTTGGTCCATCGTCGGGCTAGGCACGGGAATCATGTTGCTCGATGGGGTCGATGGCTGGGTCGCTCGTCGGACCGGTACATCAACAGAGTTCGGTGCGCGATTCGATATGGAAACGGATGCGGCGCTGATGCTCGTACTTTCAGCCCTAGTTTGGGCTGAAGACAGGACGGGAGCGTGGGTCCTTCTCATAGGTGCGATGCGATACCTCTTTTTAGGTGCAGGATTGGTCCTGCCGGCCCTCCGTGGCGAACTTGCCCCTAGCTTTAGAAGAAAACTGATCTGCGTCGTCCAGGGTATAGCACTCCTCATCGCACTCGGCCCTATCATCCCCGACTTTATCGCAGTTAGTGTGTCCGCTTTAGCAATGGCTATGTTGACTTGGTCATTCTCGATTGACGCGGTGTGGCTCCTCCGACCCCGGCCTTTGTGAACCTTCCAACACCTGCCCAGCACAGCTCCGACGTGAACCGCACCGTACCGCTGGGTTTTCGTGGAGGAGCAGCAGGCGCGCTCGCCCCATTCCTCGTCTTCATCGGCGGTGTTTCCTGGCTTGGGATATCGGGCGCTTCCGATGAGACTGGCTTCGGTCCAATCCTGATTGCGTCACTCGGAGCAGGCATTCTCCTAGCCAGAAAGCCCAGCCAGTACGCCGAAGCGGTGATCGAGGGAATGAGTCACCGAATCGTGATGATGCTCATTCTCGCATGGCTGCTAGCGGGTATAATGGGGGTCGTCCTGCGAGAAAGCGGGCTCATCGACGCGCTAGTATGGACGGCCTCGTCAACCGGATTACAAGGCGGCGGTTTCGTAGTCGCCACGTTCGTGGTCTGCTCTATTTTCTCTACAGCGACCGGGACCAGCCTGGGAACCATCTTGGTCTGCGCCCCCCTTCTATACCCGACTGCGGGATTAATGGGCGCTGACGGGGCATTTACCATCGGTGCAGTCCTAGCCGGCGCTACTTTCGGCGACAATATCTCACCGATCTCTGATACTACCATCGCGTCGGCAACGACTCAGGGAGCCGACCTCGGCGGAGTCGTCCGCTCACGTATGCGTTATGCTTTACCAGCCGGAGCAGTCGCGGTCACAGTCTTCGCACTGTTCGGAGGAGCATCGGGGACAGAGGTGCATCTCAGCCCCCAGGGGAACCCCGCGGGCCTGATCATGCTCTTGGTTCCCGCAGGAGTTCTCACTCTGCTACTCAGACGCACTCATCTCGTCGTCGGACTTTTCGCGGGCATAGGATCAGGAATACTGCTCGGCCTAGTTCTAGGTCGTTTCGGGCTCTCTGATCTGCTGGTCTTAGACCGGGAGAACTTCATCGCTACAGGTATCATACTCGACGGTATGAGACGGGCGTTTGGTGTCTCAATCTTTACGATTCTGCTCATGGGCTTGGTAGGAGGCCTAACAGCTTCCGGGCTCCTAGAACGGGTAATCGCATGGGTTACAGAACGTGCCACAAAGCGTCGTGACGCCGAGTGGTGGATCTTTGGCTCAATCAGCGGAGCTACACTCCTGACGACGCACTCAGCTGTCGCGATCCTGACCGTCGGGTCACTCGCAAGACAGGTAGGGATCAACGCCAATGTGGATCGATATCGCAGAGCAAACATTCTAGACGTAACCGTCTGCACATACCCGTTCCTGCTACCATTCTTCATTCCGACCATTCTTGCCGCATCCATGACTGCAGGGATCGACACTATGCCGACGATTTCGCCATGGACTGCGGGACTGCACAATGCGCACTCGTGGAGCCTCTTGATGGTCTTGGTCGCGACAATCGCCATGGGACAGCGGCAGCGTGGTCAAGACAACACCGAAGTGCCACCCTCTCTGGTTTAGAAGAATGCACTGAGATCAGGTAACAGTGATCCTTCCCTGCGCTTCTATGCAAACGTCTGCTCGATCTGGGAAACGAACAATGTCAGTCCTAGTCACCTCAAGAATCGGTATCGGAGCGTACCCAAGCTCTAGTCCCACGATACTGCCCAGTGCAAGAATTGCGTCCGCCTTACCCATCAGGATCGCGGCAGGTGCAGTACCCTCGCGAAGAAGTTCCAGCAGGATCGCACTTGAGGAACTAGAACCCACCGCCCCGGGGATAAGCAAAACAGTACCAGTTATGCAGAGCTCGAACTCGGGGTGCCGTGGATCTACTATAAGACCCGAAACGGGATCAACACCGCCCCAGAAACTTATCGGTCGGGTGAGCTTGAGCAGCGGCCCTCTAGCCTGCCCTTCCACGAGCGGCCTTCCCTTCAGTTCAATGGATGGCTCACCGACCCTTACCACGTCCAGACCTCGTGATTTCGCACAACGGAACCAGTAATAGACGACTCCACACAGTCTTCTAATGAACCGTAAAGAACGTCATACCCGGTATTAGACGGACCGTAATGAGCAAACTTACCTGAGTTAGTCATGAGTACCCCACCCTTCGCTTCTAGAATCGGGGTAACCACCACACACGTGTCCGCTACAATCTCAACGCCCGACTCTCTAAGGTCTTTCGAGATCCCAGCTGCATCCATTTCAGACAGCGTATCCCTTGCCGTGCATACGTAGAAGGGCACCCCGAGACGGCGACCTCGCAGGCATCGATGAAGTGCTCGGAATTCTAAGTCGCTGAAGTGTGGACTTCCTAAAGCAACCGCATCAATGCGTTCGGTATCACCTGCAGTACTCAAGCGCTCCAGGGCAGCCTGGATACCATGAGGTTCAAGTTCAATCGTTCGAACTAGGTCAGCGCCAGCAAAACTATTCTCGTCTGTCAGATTGGCGACGGGCCGATCGGAATCTGACTTAAGAATAGACTCCACCGTAGGTGCCTCTGGGGTCACTCCTTCTACGTGAAACAATGCGACAGCACCCGACGAAGCACCTGCGGCACCCAGCGCTTTTAACTGGTCTCGCGTCGTCGTGCTGGGCAGGCCCCTGATCACAGAAATTTCACTACCTAACTCCAAGCCGAGCCACGTACCCAAAACCGGGTAAAAAACGTCCCGTGACTTCAAAGTCACTGGGACGCGGGTGGCATCCACCACTACAGTCGCTTTCCTATTCTCTTCTACGTGCAGGCCATAGAACGGCGCTCGTGCAGTCAGCGCACAGCAGGCGTCCAAAAAATCACCGTAACGCTCGGTGCGAGCGCCAAGAACTGAGTTAACAAACGCGATCGCATTTGACTCACCCCAAGCAACCTGCTCACCAACCTTAGGTTCGTGGCCAACTTGATACGGCGCACACGTAAACGTCGGCTGAGCACCCAGCGCTACGTACGCTTCCATTTGTCTGCGCGCCATATCGGTCTTGTGAGCATCCGCTTGGACGACATCGGGATGCAAAAGATCGAGTGCCCCCACGTTAAGCGTCGTCGGAACCGCTACTTGACCCCCACCTTTCACGAGCGCCTCTGCGAACTCCACCCCACCATCCCCGTGGTAGAGGCATCCGTCTATATGGGAAGACGAAATCTCTACCAGCGACTCCACGCCAAGAAGCTCGGCCGCCGCGATAACTACACGCATACACATCGCTGTAGCTTCCCCGGAAGATCCGGCTAGGAGTTCACGCTCAGTCTGAGTAAGGTGGAGTGGCATGAATGAGAGGCTACCCTACACTGACGCTCCAGACCAGCTTGATTGCATTCGGTCTCAAAAACCCCCAGGAAATGTCCCTCTTCACAATTAACGAACGTGTCCGCTGGTCAGCGGTCGATAAAGCTGGAATCATCTTCTATGGCGCGTATGTACGCTTCTTCGAACTCGCCGAGATGGAACTCTTCCGCAGTGCAGGCGTGCCCTACTCCGAAGTCTTCGACCGATGGGATATGTGGCTCCCCAGGGTGCATCTTGAGTCGGACTTCCATTACCCATCACGGCTAGACGACGAACTACGCGTCGCTGCCTACTTTACTAAGTTCGGAACCAGCTCCCTGCAGATCAACTTCGACGTGCTCCACCTAGACGCCGGGCGACTTGCCGTATCGGGACACGAAGTGCTCGTTTGCACGACACGGGACACTCTTGAGACCCGGCCGCTGCCGAAAGAACTCATCAAGATCCTCCGACCCTACTGCATGACCGTGGAGGAGGCTCGTGCAGAACTGGCTCTGCAGGGCGATCTGAGCCAATGAGCACATCTGACCCCATTCAGATTCCATCGACCCAAGAAATCTACGAAGCACGCGAACGCATAACCGAAGACGTCACCTGCTCACCACTGATTCCATTGGACGGATACGGACGGGGTCAAGGTGGGATCTGGCTTAAGCTGGAATGTTTGCAATCGATCGGATCGTTCAAGATCCGGGGAGCAGCCAATGCGATCGGTCTAGCAGATTCCGCACAACTAGAGCATGGGGTCTATACAGCCAGTGCTGGCAACATGGCTCAAGGCGTCGCCCTCGCGGCAAAACGACTGGGTCTGCCTTGTCGTGTCATCGTTCCAGACACAGCCCCCAAAGCAAAGACGGATGCGATAAAACAGCTTCAAGCAGAAGTGGTTTCAGTTCCATTCAACGAATGGTGGCAGGTTCTAGTAGAGCACGGGCACCCGTCGGAGACAGGTTTTTTCATCCATCCAGTGAGCAATCCAGACGTGATCGCAGGGAATGGCACAGTTGGCCTAGAGATTATGGAACAACTTCCCGATGTCGATGCCATCGTGGTTCCGTTCGGGGGAGGAGGCTTGAGTTGCGGGATCGCAGCGGCCATTCGAGAACGTACACCCAGCATCCCAGTGTACGCTGCTGAAGTCGAAACAGCGGCCCCTCTTTCTGCTTCCTTTTCTTCGGGTGCCGCGACCGCGATCAGGCGCACCCCTACCTTCGTCGACGGAATCGGGGGGACTAGTGTGCTGGAAGACATGTGGCCACTGGCTCGCGTGCTTATCGAAAGCTCACTGATCGTTTCAATTTCTGAGGTCTGCGATGCCATTCGCACCCTTGTATCCAAGGCTCACGTTATCGCAGAGGGGGCAGGTGCTAGCTCCGTGGCGGCCGCGCTCCATCACCTGCCGAGCAATCAACGGACGGTCGCTGTGGTATCCGGCGGCAATATCGATAGAAGCGTACTGAAACAAATTTTGTCTGGCGAAACACCCCGCTAACTACAACGTCCAGCTAAGCCCTCACAAACTGACGGACCCTGGTGACCAAGCATCGGTGACCACCCATGATTCGCCCGTCACTTTTCGAAAGAACGGACCTTTTGGAACTGTTCGAACTCAGGTGATACAACATCACCCGTATGTTCTTCCGCCCACGCCGCAAGCGGCGAAGAAACATTCCCATATTCGTCCCGACGTGCACGACATATATCTGAGAAGTCGCAGTACTTGCAGTCTTCGGGATCGTCAGTAGGCACAAAGCGCCCTCTCACTACGCCATCCAAGAGAAATTCGAGGAGATCCTCGAGCCGGCTCATCTCATCCCGATCATAGATGAACCTTTGATTCTGACCGCTCCTTGTCGGAAAGTGGTACTGACCGTCTACCACCTCTACACCAAGCCGCTCCTCAGCAACCCTGGCATATATGGCGTGTTGTAGACGGCGGCCTCCTCCAAATACATCCGCACCATAGCGTTTCGCGCTGCCGGTCTTGTAATCAATCACATGTAGACCGTGAAGATCTTGGTCCACTCGATCGATGGCACCTCTGAGACGCAAGCGCCCTCCCTCTAATTCGATTGCCACTGGCTCATCACCGTCAATCCCGAATTTCAGCTCAAGGGCGATACTGTCAGCGCTGTCACTCCGAATCATCCGGACAAACGAGCGCACGTCTTCCCTAAGACCGGCGACCTCTCTGCTGAGTGCACCCTCTCCCGGAGCCGGGACTTGGGACCGGAATACATCGACCCGTTCTTGTAGAATATCCAGTGCTCGCATCTCAAATTCGGCTTCGTCTGGCTCGATCCCATCTGCCCGAGACGTTCGCAGAGACGCTTCGAACACGCTGTGAAGCAGGCTGCCACGCTGACGTGGGTCCAACCACCGGTCTGGGTCCAGTTCCGGATCATCCGGCGAACGAATTCCCAGAACCACACTGTGCAGGTACCGAAGCGGACAGCTGGCCAGTGCCTCCAGGCGACTGGCTGAAAGGACAACTCCGTCCTTCGCACGAGGATCTAATTCCTCAGGTCGTGGCTGGATTATCCCGTGAACCTCGCCTGGCTCACCAAACATTCTCTCCTCAGCAGCAGCTAGGCCACGATCAAGCCCTGGAAACGATCCACGCACCGACTCGACACCTCGCTTGATACTTGAGCTAGTTCCTAACGCCCGCATCCACACATCATCTCCATCAAGCGCTGGACTCTCTGCCCCCGGGATCGCGCTGATGACGGGACCGATCACCTTCTGAAGATCGTCAAACGTCAACGATACATCACCGCGCGCCAACCGAAGCGCGTGCAGCAAGATAGAAGAGGGGGCAATGGTCTGAGCCCCGGAAACATCCCACGCTCCAAAGCTCATCGTGACGACGCCCCTAAGACGTGCGAACATCGCAGCGAAGCTGAAAAGCCTCTCACGAAAAAGCTCAGTTGAAGTGAGCAGGCCGGTTCCGAGCACTCTGCGATCGCTGTCCAGGAGCACTGCGTCCTGCCTCACTCCTCCTGGCATCCTTTCCGCATCGAGCCCTACAACGAAAACTGCCTCACGACCCGAGTAACCTCCATGCTCCAAATCGCTCAGGTGAAGAGCCCCGCCTGTCGACGTCCAAGGTGCCCCTGCCCCGTCAGGATCATCACCAAAGATCTCCGGACGTACTCGGAGGTCCAAGTGACGTCGAAGAATCGAGACCGCAGAACGAAACTCCGTCCTGCGATTTAGCGTAGCCTCAATCCGCTCAAGAACTCGGGATACCTCCTCTCTCGCGCGGCGATCTGCCCCACGTCCACGTGGTACTCTACGTAAAAAAGACCGAAGACCACGCGCGATCTCTGCGGGTGAGACGCGATCGCCCTCTCCACCCATACGATCAGGGATCGCCGGTGTCTCCTTGAGAGGCGGGAACAGGATCGCCCGGATCGCTTCTGTTTCCTCTCGCACTCGGTTCCGGCGACGTTCGAAACTGTCTACGGGCTCCGCCTGGCCCCTCTCCATGCGGTCTACCCCCTTTAGGGCCTCCTGAATCTGAGTGCGGTAGCGTTTACGACCCCAACCGACTCTTAAACTCCGGAACCTCCGAGCCAATGCAGCCGGCGCATGATTTCCTCTGCCTTTGGGTGGCCGGAGGTCTCCAGCTTCAAGAAGACGGCGGATCAACGAAGCATGAAAACCCTCTTCGATCCAGTCCAGGTATGCTTTCACAACACGACCCGTTCGGGTCCGGCTAATCGGCAGTCCTCCTGCGTATGTGACCGGAATCCCAAGCTGACTCGCTATAGCATGAAGCGCCGAACCATAAGTCGTCCCGTCTGCGGCTATGATCTCAACTTGGTCCCACGAGAGGCCACGCTCTACCACGCGCCTCAAGACCTCACGCAACTCGGCGTCAATTGATGCTGCGCTGAAGAAGACAAGCTCACCTCCTCCAACTGCTTCTCCGGGCGCGTATAGGTGGGATCCTGAGGATGGCTCTCCGGATCGACCCCAAAGCAGCGACCTAGGAACATCCAGCCCGATCACAGGATCAGTCTCGAGCACACGACCTCCGCGCGCAGACATCGCCGAGATCAAGTTGCCATAAAGTCCCCGCATCGATAATCCCGGAAGGAGGAGAAGCTGATCGGCTTCCAGCGCCGCTGGCATACGGCCTCCCTCCGTTTCTAGCTCCGCCATCGCGAGTCGAAGCACCGTCGCCGTATCTGCTCGACACCGCTCTGTCAACAAACGCTCATACCGCTGGAGCACCCGAACTAAGAAGAGCTTTTTTTCCCACTGAACAAAACGGGCATCGTCAAGCTTTCGTGGACAGACTTCCGCCAACCTTAAAGCTAGGATTGCTCCATGTACTCGATCCCGGAACCCAACCCCTTCCGACAGCTCACCAAAAACTCCTTCCTCATCAGTTAGGGCAGAATCTAAAGCACGATCCAGAAGCGCTGCCTGCTCGAACTTATCGACAACATCAAGGTTCTCTCGGTCTAAGCCTCTCTGTGCCAGCTTCTGAGCAAGCCTCTGGAGTGTGAGCACCTCAAACCCAACCCAGCCTTCTCCAACTATTGCCAGTCGCCTTAATAGTTCTCGTCCGGCCGCATGCGTAGGCGCGACGATAAGCTTCCGAGCAAGTCGATGCCGCCGAGATACGGCAGCAAGAGAATCGACGAGTCGAGGTGTGGTAGTGGTGTCGATCATTTTACGGTGAAAACCCATCGGCTAGCATTAGAGCCAAGATACGTTTATCGCACGGCGTGGGGGAGAGCCCGTAGCGCCAAGGTCGCATCTCCCGTAGCCTTTCCAATGTCCATCACGATACGACGTGAGCTTACCATGATTCGATGCACCCTAACCTCCAAATTCACCGTAGCAATGCTCTTCACATTGGCAACTGCGGTTACTCCCTCACTTTCAGCTGGTCAGGACTACTGGCCTGGCGCTCACCTCGACTGGGAGCGGCTAGATCCGGCCTCAGCAGGTTTTGATCCTGTAAAGCTCGCCGAAGCGGTCCGGTTCGCTATAGCCGCGGAGTCAACCTCACCCAGAGATCTGGCACTCAATCACGACATGTCATTTGGCCGAGAGCCGAGAGGCGAGGCGATCGGGCCATTCACGGTTCGTGCCCCTCAAAGTGGTGTCATCGTTCACAAGGGATATATCGTCGCTGAGTGGGGTGACCCCGAAAAAGTCGACAACACATTCAGTGTAGCCAAAAGCTTTCTGTCCACGACTGTTGGCTTAGCTTGGGACCGAGGATTAATACGAAGCGTGGATGACCGGTTGCGTTCTTACATGCCGCCGATTGTCCTCGAGCCGGGGGATGGTGAGCCGAACGATCAGGAGGGGAGGCGCCCAAAGCTACTTTTCGAATCTGACAACAACCAGAAAATCACTTGGGATCACCTGCTTCGGCAGACCAGTGATTGGGAGGGCACTTTATGGGGAAAGCCCGAATGGGCAGACCGGCCCGACCAAGATCGATCAACATGGCTAACGAGGGAACGTGTTGAACCCGGAACAGTGTATGAATACAACGACACTCGAGTGAACCTCCTCGCATTAGCCGCTACGAGTGTGTGGCGTCGTCCTCTGCCGGAGGTCCTGCGCGAATACGTTATGGACCCGATCGGTGCGTCACCCACCTGGCGCTGGCATGGTTATCAGAACTCTTGGATCATCATGGACGGGGTCATGGTGCAGGCGCCAAGCGGAGGGAGCCATTGGGGTGGAGGCATGCTAATCAATGCCTACGACCTCGCTCGCTTCGGATTGCTCACTATGCACAAAGGCATGTGGGATGGGAAAAGGATCATCTCTGAGGAATGGATCGACCTGTCCACGACGCCAGGTGATGTAAACGAGTCATACGGCTTCATGAACTACATGCTAAACCCAGACGGCAGCCGCTACTCTAATGCGCCTGATTATACATGGACTCACTCAGGCGCGGGGTCAAACCTCGTTTACGTCGACCCTGCTAATGAGCTTGTGGTGGTTGCCCGCTGGATCCGAGGCAACCAAATGAATGACTTGCTTGGCCTAGTCTTTGACGCAATGGGAGACCTAGCAACCGCACGCTGACCGGCAGTGTGAACGCCACTCTGACGGTGGAGCCAGAAACAATAAGGAGAGGGGTCTCATTCTCTATTCTATGATGAGAAGGTTCTCCTTAATCACACTGCTCATTTCAGTGGGTTGCTCGACAGGTAGCTCAACAGAGCCTGCCGCGTGCACAAAAGAGTATGTCTATGGGTTACATGCCCAAATCAAGGACGCTCGGAGCGACAGTGCTATCGCACAAGGAACGATCCTCACACTTCAGGAGGGCAGCTATCAGGAAGTCGTGACCGAATCATGGGATGGATTGATGATGTTCGGCGCTGGTGAACGTCCGGGCGAGTACACAGTGACGGCCGAGCGTCTCGGCTACGATGAGTGGACGATGAGCGGAGTAGAGATTTTGTCGGACGGTTGCCACGTCATCCCGGTTTCATTGAGAGTTCAAATGGCACCGGCATCATGACCCATCACCTAATGGAAAATCCGGCTGGGTAAGAACAAAAGCAGGAGGGAGTGGCGAATCTATTCGCCACTCCCTCTCCCTTCAGGTCACAACACCCCCGCTCGGACGCCTGTCCTGCCTCTACTTCACAAAGAGCATGTCCCGATAAGCAGGTACCGGCCAAAGGTCATCAGGCACCACGCGCTCAAGACGATCTACTACGTCACGGACGTCATTCATCGCGGGTATAATGTTCGTTCTCATGTGTTCGGCTTTTGAGACCACGTCGTCACCGCCAAGCTCTTGGTTCACTGACGCTAACAATCCAGTCTTCTCGTTGAGCGCGTCGACTAAGTCATTAACTCGTTGCGCCGTCGCCAGAACACCGCCGGCCTTCATACCGAGATCGTCCGCGCGCTCCGCTGTGGTGAGCAAGTTATTCAAGTACCGAACCGCAGCCGGTAAGAACATCGTCTCTGCCATGTGCTGCGCCGTCTCGCCTTCGATGTTGATAGCTATGAAGTACTGTTCGACAAAGATCTCGAAACGGCTCTCCAGTTCGCGATTAGATAGCACGCCGTATTTCTCGAAGAGTTTTAGATTCTTCTCGTCCACCATCTTAGGCAAAGCGTCCATGGTGCTGCGCAGGTTCAGTAACCCACGACCCTCTGCCTCAGTAACCCACTCATCCGCGTAGTTGTCACCGTTGAAGATCACGTGTTTGAATTCGTGGATCTCCGAGGCTAGCAAGGAACGGAGCGCATCATCAAACGATGTGCCTTGCTCGAGTTCAGCTTCGAGCTTCGTACACAGATCATCAATCGCCTCGGCGACTACGGTATTTAGCACCATAGCCGGAAAAGAAACGCTCTGCGACGAGCCGAGCGCACGGAACTCCCACTTGTTACCCGTGAAAGCGAAAGGAGAAGTTCGGTTCCGGTCACCCGCGTGCTTAGGGAGATTTGGGAGCGATTTCACTCCAAGGCCAAGAAGGCCAGAAGGCATACTACTGGTGGCCTCACCTGCCTTCTCAATCTGCTCAAAAACATCCTGAAGCTGATCACCGCAGAAAGCCGAGATAATGGCTGGAGGCGCTTCGTTAGCGCCAAGACGGTGGTCATTCCCTGCATGGGCTACGGCTGCTCGCAGCAGATCCTGGTGCTTAGCTACAGCCTTTAGTGTAGCCGAGCAGAAGAACAGGAACTGCATGTTATCGTGCGGAGTCTCACCGGGTTCCAGAAGGTTCTGATCTTCCGTGCTAAGCGACCAATTCAGGTGCTTACCGCTGCCGTTCACACCCTGGAACGGTTTCTCATGCAGTAAGCAAACGAGTCCATACTTTCGAGCCACCCGGAGAAGCGTAGACATTACGAGTTGCTGATGGTCCGCTGCCTGGTTGGCATCTTCATAGATAGGAGCCATCTCATACTGACCCGGTGCCACCTCATTGTGACGTGTGGTGATCGGCACCCCGAGCCTATAAAGCTCAAGCTCCACCTCATTCATGCATTCTAGGACGCGCGATGGGATCGACCCGAAATAGTGATCGTCAAGCTCCTGACCCTTTGGCGGTTTTGTGCCAAATAGCGTTCGGCCCGCAGTTTGAAGGTCTGGTCGTCGGTAGTAGAACTCCTCGTCGACCAGAAAGAACTCCTGCTCAGCACCACAAGTCGCGGTAACGGGCTTCGATGGAGAGCCAAATAGTTCAAGGGCACGACGCGCCTGAACGTCAATCACATCCATCGAACGAAGTAAGGGCGTCTTCTTGTCGAGTGCATCGCCCGCCCACGATGCAAAAACAGTAGGAATGCATAGATACGCCCCGCCCGGACCCTCCATAATAAAGGCTGGTGAGGTCGGATCCCATCCTGTGTATCCCCTCGCTTCGAAAGTGGCTCGCAGGCCGCCGGTAGGAAATGAGGACCCGTCAGGCTCACCCTGCACAAGCTCCTTACCTCGGAAGTCTGTAATAGCACGGCCGTCCCCAGTCGGCTTTAAAAAGGAGTCATGTTTTTCAGCTGTGCTGCCGGTCAATGGCTGAAACCAGTGGGCATAATGGGTGGCACCCTTCTCTAGAGCCCACTCCTTCATAGCGGACGCTACTGCGTCCGCAACTGACTCGTCCAGCTCTGTCCGGTTCTGGATCGTAGAGAGCAAAGCCTCATACTGCGCACTAGGCATACGAGCTTTCATCTCGTAGAGACCGAAAAGATTTTCACCAAACACCTCTTCAAGGTTTGTGCGGGTTCGCTTCTCAATCGCAGTTGTCGAGTCGTATTTCGCTGCAGCCAGAGTGTCGAAGCGTGACATGGAAACTCCAAATAGGGTGAGGTGCCTTAACTGTCCGAGAACCTGCGAAAGACAGGACACACTCTCAACCCCACAATAAGCTATTTTATGCTAACTTTTATTACGCTAATATTTATTATTTCCTTATATCTAATGGTATAGAGCGTGCGCTTTACAGGAAGATCCCGTGAACTCGGCATTCTCCGAACCGGATTCGATAAGCTAGAAGCTCAGTGTCATTTTGTGAGCGGACCGCCTGGAGCAGGCACCTCCACACTAGTACGCCATGCAAGCAAAGGCCGATCCGGGCTTTCATTTCGGTGTCCACCCCGCCCCGATCCACTCATCCGGCTCTCACTCCGAGACCGCATAGAACAAACGTTCCATCAGGCACCCATAAGCAGCGACCTTCAGCAATCCGAAACGACACACGAGTCAATCACACAGTCGAGTGGCGCGACCCTAGGATGGGCTCAGTTGTTCTCGCTCCTTTTGGGACAGGCTGAGAAGAGTAAACCCTTCATCTTGACCCTGGACGACGCCCATCGGCTGACCGAAGCGAGATCACGATTTGAGGTTGCACTTGCAGATGCCTTGAGGAAGGCTCAAGGATCAGGGATCCCATTCCACGTGGTCCTCGCAGGAAGAGCCGGATCCATGCCAAAAGTCGGCCTAGACTTGCCGATCACAGCACCCAAGACTCGGATTCACGTGGGCCCCCTCCCTCTGCGAGCTGCAGCCCCCCACCTCCCCGGCAACGAAGCGTACGAGAAAATCCGAGCTTACGGTGTCTTTGGTGGCTATCCCGGAGTCCTCACACACCTCGACACTAAGGTAACCGTCGGGACGAACGTCCGGCGCCTCCTGCTTCCCGATACCGGAAGCCTAGGGGACCTGCCAATGACATGGCTTGAAACAGCGATTCACACTCCCACTCGCTACATCGCCGTGCTTGAATCATTGTCACAAGGCGAAGCCGGATGGGCTCAACTATCCAAGGCGATCCCAGACCTTACGAAGGCTGGACAGATAGCCCCCTACCTAAAGAAGCTCTCAGAACTCGGATTAATCCATGCTCATCGCTCGCTCGATGCGAGGCCGCGTGGTCGTAACACAAGGTATGCCCTTTCCGACCCATTCCTTGCCTTCTGGCTCCGCTTTATTCTGCCGTGGCGCTCTTCGGAGCGAGATGAGGAGATCGTTCCTTACTACGCGTCGGAAGTCCGACCCAGAATCCGCGATCATCTCCAGCAGGTCATGGCTCCAGTATGCCGCCGACACATGGAGATAGATGCATTAGAGACATTCGGGTCCAACGCACGCGACGCTGGAGCAATCTGGAACAACGAAGCCGAGCTGCCCATAGCCGGGACGCTGGGCACCGGAGCTACATACTACGGCCTCTGCCTCTGGGACCCTCCAGCAAACAGACCCCGCAAGCCAGAGCTCACTCCCCTAGAAAAAATCGACCGGAGTATTCGAAATACCCGATACGGCTTTGGGCGCGAGCAAAGACTCAGGGTTGTGTTCACTGGGAAAAACACACCAAACTGGCTACGACGGGAGGCCGCCCGACGGAGTGACGCCCGTATCATCAATGCGTCCGACATGCTCGGGGATAAGTCAGATCAAGGAACGTCCTAAGCCCGAACTGTCACGCCTGTGTCAACTAATTCCTGAAGATACACCCGTACCTAGATATCCAGATTCTTCACATACTTGGCGTTCTTCTCGATAAACTCACGGCGTGGTTGAACCTCCTCTCCCATAAGCTCATCGAAAAGCATGGACGCCTTCACACCATCCTCGACCTGCACTTGGAGAATCGTCCGAGCCTCCGGATCCATGGTGGTCTTCCAAAGCTGATCAGGATTCATCTCACCTAGGCCTTTATAGCGCTGTATGTGAATCCCCTTACTCGACTCACCACCCTTACCACCAAAACGCTTGATGGCTTCATCTCGTTCGTCGTCATTGTAGCAATAAACATCCTGCTTGCCCTTTCGCACCCGATACAAGGGCGGCTGAGCTATATAGACGTAGCCCGCATCAATCAAATCGCGCATCTGATTGTAAAAGAAAGTAAGGAGCAAGGTTCGAATATGAGCTCCGTCGACATCCGCGTCGGTCATAATGACGATCTTGTGGTATCGAGCCTTTCCGAGCTCAAACTCGTCCCGGATCCCAGCACCTATCGCCGTAATCATCGCGCCGATCTCATCGTTAGACAGAATCTTATCTATCCGGGCACGTTGCACATTGAGGATCTTTCCTTTAAGCGGGAGAATCGCCTGATAACCCCGGTCGCGGCCCTGTTTTGCTGAACCGCCAGCAGAATCGCCCTCCACCAAGTACAGTTCGCACATCGACGGGTCTGAAATTGAACAATCCGCCAATTTTCCGGGCAATACTCCACCTTCTAGGGCACTCTTTTTTCGCGCCAGATCGCGCGCTTTACGAGCGGCATCACGTGCCCTGGCAGCCTGCAACGATTTCTCGATGATCGCTTTTCCGGCTTTCGGATTTTCATCAAGAAATATCGATAGGTGCTCGTTGACAGCCGCCTCAACCGCGCCACGAACCTCACTATTACCGAGCTTCGTTTTCGTTTGACCCTCGAACTGCGGCTCCATCACACGCACACTGAGCACACAAGTCAGTCCTTCTCGAACATCGTCACCCGAAAGTGACTCACCCTTCTTGAAGATATTGTTGCGCTTGGCGTAGTCGTTGATTGTCCGGGTAAGGGCGGCCTTGAGACCAGTTAAATGCATCCCACCTTCGTGCGTATTGATGTTGTTCACGAACGAATGGGTGTTTTCACTGAAGCCCTGATCGTACTGAAGGGCGAGCTCGATCTCAGCCTCAGGCTTCGACGCTTCGAAGTAGCATATCTTGTCATGGAGCGAACCGCGCGAGCCGCGCAGAAACGTTACGTACTCAGCAATTCCGCCCTCATACTGGTAAGATTCCTCTACACGATCTCCTCTCTCGTCCACAAGGACGATTTGCAACCCTTTGTTTAGAAAGGCGAGTTCGCGAAGCCGGTTAGACAGGATTTCGAACGAGTACACAAGATCGGTAAAGATCTCGTCATCCGGCTTGAAGGTGACCTGTGTGCCTCTGCCTTTTGCTTTTCCTTTCTCCTCGAGTTCCTTCGTCTTTATCCCTCTCTCGTAACGTTGGTGATAAAGCTTCCCTCCGCGTCGGATCTCAACCTCCAAAAAAGCAGACAGCGCATTTACGACCGAGACGCCCACGCCGTGCAACCCACCGGACACTTTATAGGTGTCTTTATCGAACTTTCCACCAGCGTGCAGCGTCGTCATTGCGAGCTCAACACCCGGGACCTGCTCCGTCGGGTGTATATCGACCGGGATGCCCCGACCATCGTCCTCCACCGTGACGGAGTCATCCTCATGCACAGTGACTGTAACCCGAGTACAATGTCCGGCCATTGCCTCGTCAATCGAATTGTCGACGACCTCATAAACGAGGTGATGGAGGCCACGACCCGACGTTGAACCGATGTACATGCCAGGACGTTTTCTAACCGCCTCGAGCCCCTTAAGAACTTGGATCTGGCCGGCAGTGTACTCGCTGCTCTCCTGCTTCTTCTTTTTCGCCATCTCTACTCCGAAGCTTTATGCGGCGCGGCGTGGCGCCTATTCAGTCTCCGCCTGCACGAAGACAATGCGCTCAATCGGTGTGTCCGGCATGTAATCGTTCACACGCCGGACAAAGTCACCCTTCATCATGTTTAATTCCATCAACCACGGACTGCTGCGAACCTCTACTATAAGAACCCCATCTTCTACGCTACGGGCCCGGGTCACCCTGGCCACAGCATCTCCTACTAACGCGGACCACTCATCCAACACAGACATGCGGCGAACCTGATCTAACACGCCATGGTCCTCAAGAATCTTGTCTACTATCGAGCCCAGAGCTACCGGTTTTTTAGAACCTTCCTCTCCACCGAACTCGAAACGAGCGAAACCCTCGTCAGCGCTGGCTCTCATCACGTCGTGATCTCCCCAGCCTCAATCTTCCAGCGTGGCAAGGCGTCGCGTCGGACCCTGACATCCGCGTCCTTGGGTGCTGTTAAGACAACCTGTCCCGTATCTTCCGCTTCCATCACCTCAAGAATCCGTTCGCTTCGCCCCGCATCGAGTTCCGCAAAAACATCATCAAGAAGAATCATGGGTCTCCGACTCCGACGCTCACGTATCGTCATCGCTTCGACCAATCGCAGAGCAAGTGCAGCCGTGCGTCGCTGACCACCTGAACCGTAGTCCCTGAAATCCAAGTCGTCACCCGTGCCACACACCTGTAAACGCAGATCGTCCCGATGCGGTCCGACCAACGTTATTCCGCGACGCGCCTCTCTGTCACGGGAACCCTCTAGTGCCTCACGGAATGACTCCCTCGACGCTGCTATGTCAGCTCCGCTCTCCAACGATACGTTCGGTCGGTAGGACATCCGCGCGCTCCGTCCGCCACTAATACGTCTATAGTAGCCGTCGAACGCACTGGATCGTGATTCGATCCAGCTTCGTCGCCAAATCATGATCTCGGCGCCGGCCTCGGTCAGGCCCGGATCCCAGGCTGAGACAACCGACGCAGGCTGACCCGCTTTCAGGGCCGCGTTTCGGCTCACAAGATTTTTCTTGTAGCTGGACAGGGACTTGACGTAGCCTGGCTCGTTGAGCGCAAGGACGATATCCAAGAAACGTCGCCGATCCGCAGGCCCGCCGCTGACTAAGTCGACGTCCGAAGGTGAAAAGATCACGGCCGAGAAGTGACCTAGGCCATCGGCAAGCCGATCAGAGTTAGCACCGTTGACCGACACCCTCTTTCTCTTGCCCTTCTTTTCGAAGGCAGCCGCAACACGGGTTCCATGAGGTTCGTCCGATTGTCCTTCCGTCTTTCCTACAACTCGGAAAACCTCCTCTCCGAACGCAACCATCTGAGAATCACGAGCTCCCCGAAAGGAACGCAGTGTCTCAAGATAGTATATGGCTTCGAGAAAATTAGACTTTCCCTGAGCATTGTCCCCGATCAGCGCCACCCCTTCACGAGGCACCTCCAGATCCTGATTTTTGAGATTTCGGAAGTGCCTTACAGAGAGCTCGCTGAGATACACGGTTAACTAGTCTGGAGAGTCTCAAATGCCATTCGGAAATCTAACGATTTCGTGCCCCACCGCGAACTCCAAAAAAGCGCTAAGGCTAGGGTCTTCGGGGGAAGACATCGCCCCTTGGACTTAAGGTGGTCACGACCCCCTAAACTCAGCTTTCCGCTTATCAAGAAACGCTTGCATCCCTTCCTTCATATCTTCGGTCGACGCGAGCAAGCCGAACGCCGACGACTCAAAGCCAAGGGCGGCTTCAGTCCCAGTATCCAAAGCCCGGTAGATGGACTCTAGCGCGAGCCTAACGGCTACAGGTCCATTTTTTGTGATTTTTCTTGCGAGTATTTTCGCTTCGTCCATAACAGCATCTGGCTTCGCCACCAGGGACACTAGTCCTATGGCTTGAGCCCTCTCTGCCCCGATGACCTCACCAGACAATGTCAATTCGATAGCTCGCCCCAGGCCCACAAGTCTCGTCAACCTGACAGTACCCCCGTACCCAGGGATGATGCCCAGCCCAACCTCCGGGAGACCGAAACGAGCGTTCTCGCTCGCAACACGCAGGTGACAGGCAAGGGCCAGCTCACACCCACCTCCGAGCGCATATCCTGAAATGGAAGCTATTACCGGTTTGGGAAACAATTCGATTGCTCGAAACACTTCTTGTCCTGCCCTACTCACGGCTACGCCCGACATCGAACTCATGGTCGATAACTCACCGATATCGGCCCCGGCAACAAATGCTTTCTCCCCAGCACCACTGAGTATCACAGCGCGTACAGTATCATCGTCACCCAAGCCGGTGAATACTTCCCCAAGCTCTTGAACTACTTCACCGTTAAGGGCATTGAGCTTCTCCTGCCGGTCGATGCTAACGATTGCTAGCTCATCGTCGTGCTGGACCTTGATGTATGTCATATCGCCCATGTCTAAAGCGTCTCCCGAAAGCATGATCGAACGTCGAGGTGGGCCGAAAGATAGCTACCTCGAACCTCATGGAAAAACATTGACGACAGCCTTACCTTGGGCCCTGCTTCGACGCCCTAAAGAGAAGCGTCAAATTCCTTACCGGCCTCTGGGCCGCCCCGAACTAGGAGTCTTGTTTCCATGAGTCGCTCGCTAAATAAGGTCATGCTGATCGGCAACGTGGGGAACGACCCAGAGATCCGTGCTACGAGCTCTGGAACACGAGTTGGTAAAGTCTCTCTGGCAACTAACCGGTCCTGGACCGATCGATCAGGCGCAAAAGCCGAAAAAACTGAGTGGCACCGACTGACCTTCTTCGGTCGGCTGGTGGACATCGTCGAGCAGTACGTGAAAAAGGGAGATCGACTCTACGTTGAGGGTCGAATAGAGTACTCGCAGACCGAAGGAGACAACGGGCCAAAGTACTGGACCGACGTTGTAATAACGGAAATGGTGATGCTCGGATCCTCGGGAGTAGGAGGCAGTGATTTTGGGGGAACGAGCGGAGGCGATTTCACCGGTGGTGGCTCAGCCACACCCGGACCCGAGCCAGACGACGACCTGCCATTCTGAATCACCCTCAGCACGGGACCCCTTACTACTATTCGTGCCTCCCGCCTTACCCCTCGTCTTCCTGTCGCTTCCAGAGGCCTAGTAGGTATGCATCATAGCGCTTAGGGTGGCGCCTATAATCCTCAACCCAAACCTCGAACGGCGGGAGTGCTACACGACGGCTAAGCCACTCCGTTGCTATCCCAACCATCTCAGTGTACGAGATATCATCGGCCTTCGCTTCCTCGGTCAGGACACTATGAGCCAGGGTGTAAATCTCATCAGGGCTCATGTACACGAGTAGATCCGCCACCTGCGCAGAACAGTAGTCATGATACTTCGCGCGCAGGATGTGAAGCGGCTCTTCCGAACCTCCTGCTCCATCCACCGCGATGCCTCCGCCGGACGTGAATAAGCCCCGCCAAGTTCACATGGCTAGCCAAGAAAGGGCTCTAGGTCTCCGTCTACTGTTGTCGGCAAAGACTCACTAAAGCAAGCCTTTTGGAGCCTAGCTAGAGTGAAGGGGGCCCAACCTGAAGGTCGACTTCCGCGAGGCTGGACTCTTTTTGACGAAGGTGTCGGTATATAGAACGGCGCGTCAGCCCATACAAAATCACCCTGCTCATGAATTCCGGGTCGTCGGCCTGAAGCTCCTCCGCCTGGTCTGCGATTTCACGCGGAAGCTGGACAGACAGTTCCACGGAGCGCGTCTCCCACATAGACAATCCTCGCCCTCAATTGACTGTGAAAAATTACACTTCTCTGGGAATCCCTCAGCTCCGCAGAAAACAATCAGCGGAGCCGATGAGAGGCGCTAGCAACCTCAGGGGCAGGAATCCTAAAGAGGTCCGAGAGCGCGCGCAACCCCTTTTGGGATGAGATTTTACGCAATTACTGCATATGCTAAGCTGTTGCAGTGCAACGACTTAAGAATTTGCCTAAATCCAATAATCAACTGTTCCCAAAGATGATCGCAGCTTATACTCTGATGACACTAATAGCCGGAAGCTCAAGTCTTGCATTGCCTTGCGACTCCGGCATGTAGACCAAAACGAGCAGGACCCGTTGAGATTTTTTTACAAAAACTGGCCAGATAAAAACATTGCGAAGAAAGTGAGTTCGGGGGCTCATTTGCGAATCAAAAAAATCTTCGCGAGCCTCTCACGGCGCCTTTTCATCTGAGCCGACTCAAGCTAATTGGCCAAGCCCAGCCGACTGAGCACACGAACTCTGTGCAGTCTCGTTAGGACCACGATCACGGCAAAGTAAAATGGACTTTCGACGCTTACAAAGATCACGCGAGTTGCAGCGGTCGCGAACGTCGCTAGCGCCAACAGTCCTCTCCGTCCGGTAGCGACCCACCGGTCCTAATCAAAGCCCGAAATGGAATCCAGGCGACACTAGTTAGGCACAGAGAACATCAATCAGTGGATGAAGTCAGATCCCGCCATCGGTGACTGGATGCGGACGGTACTCACGCTCGGTTCTCGGATCTGAAGCCCTGCCAGAGTCTCACGTGCGCCAAAGGTGTTCATCAAAGCTTCGATCGAAGAGAAGCGTTCTGCCTCAAAGCGCGCCATCAAAGCAACCAGGCCACGTCTCATCTGTCCCAATACTAGACGGGCTTCTCCAAGACCTACTGGAACCGGGAAGCGGACGTGATAGGATACCGCATCAGTTCGGGAAGACGGGTCCTCCCGATGGATATCCGCTTCGGTGAACGCCACGCCGAGAGCGTGCTCAAGCTGACGGTCAGCCGCCTGGAAGGCTGTCTTGAACAACAGTGAACACGTGTCGTAATCCAGATAAGCCCGTGTCAAACGTCCCCGCCCCATCACAAATCGGATCGAAGTTCCTTCATGCAGATCAAGATCACGACAGATATCGCGGAACCCGACCCGAAGAAAGGTCGGGCGAGAGAGTGGGCCAAATCCGATACGCTCAAGGACCGTAAGTCCGAGCTTCCGGCTGTAGCTTCTAATGGCATCGTACTCCTGCTTGGAGGAAGACTCGGTAATTAAAGCCGCGACATATTCCACCGTCGGCTCGTACACCCAGTCAAGCACTACTAACTCCGTACTCAAATCCAGCACCTTCACATTGCCGCTGCCTAGGTCAACAGCTGCTGACGTCGAGGCAAAACGCCCGTCGACGATCAGAGCAAGGCCGATATCTTCAATACGGCCACCTGAGGCGTCCGTCTCATGAAGATTCCTATACTGAACAACCGCACGTGTTAGTGGAATCTCACAAATACCCGGTACGTCACCCATGGCGTCCGGGCGAGTCTCGGCCTGAGTCATCGAATGAAGCTGCATCGCGGCTCCTCCGGAGCTTGGCGAAGTGCGTTTAGCAGGGGAGAGCGCCCCTGTCACAAGGCAAGGTGCTCTAAATATCCAGTATGAATCCACCACCCTGAGCACATAACTGTTTTACAGTTTTCAGAGAGGGGTCACCAAATAACAATCTGTTTAAGTCCATCGCAAGGAAAAAAATTTGAATAGGATCTGATGGTTGCACCGGATTCGTTACTCAAGCATCATTCAACCGACGATCGACCGTATGTCACCGGGGTACACTGATACTTGAAGGCGTATCCGAGCCAAAAGCCGCCCACCCCAGCCGAAAGAAGGCGATCGCTGGGCTTTATTCAGACTAATGAGAGCTCATGGGCCTGCTTCCTCGTAACGTTCGAGGCCACCGGCTCGACATGGCACGGCTACATAGCGTTTCGTCCCAGCCATTCAGAAAACAGTTCGGACGAAGTATGTACCACGCACATCTTCGTAGAGAGTTCAGAGGCACAGATCCACGACAAAGCCCGGGGCCTAGGACGTCCACTTTTGAATGGGCTACTAGAGTCAGCGCTGCATACCAAAAGTCTCTTGGAGAACAAGCCGACTCCGCTCCGCGGACAATTCAGGGCCCTCCTCAACACAAATTCGGCAAAGTTGGCAGGGCACTTGGCCGACAACGACATTTCGAGGGACGAGCTTGAACGTCTCCGCTCTCTATACGAGTCGTATCGGATCGATCAGGTATGTCATTTTATATCGATGGTAGATGCGGATGACTTTGCGCATGCTGTGGACCGCATACTAGAAGGAGAACGGATCGACTTCCGCGCTAAAGACCGGCTGCAGTTCGCCCGTATCGTGATCGATCACATAGAGGAGCTTATGCCCCTGCCCGACTTCGAATCTTGGGCAAGGGACTTTCTTGCGCGCCCTGAGGCATATCGCCTTTACACGCATACGCTACATCGTGAAGGTCGATTGCCATAGCCGCTCAACCAAACGACGATCCGCGGGTCAAGAAATAACAAGGTCCAAGGCTGTTGCCCCTGTAAGCAGCCATATTTAGCTTTGGCAGCTATACTGTAAAGGTCTATCACAAGGATGTGATTGTCTTGGAAGTCGTCGTACAGGACAACGAGAGTCTCGACCGCGCCCTGCGCCGTTTTAAGCGGAAAGTGCAGCGGTCGGGACTTTACTCGGAACTACGCAAGAGGCGCTACTACGAAAAGCCAAGCGCCCAACGGAAACGGAAACGCGAGGCGGCAGTTCGTCGTGAACGAAGGCGCCAACGCCGCAAGCGCCCGTAAGCGTCCAAAAGCGCTAAACGTATAGGAAAAGGCGGCCCCCATGTGTTCTGGGAGCCGCCTTTCTCTTTTCAAGCCGCCGGGTAGCCCTCGAAGAATCTTCGAGTCATTGAACATGTGCGACTTGGCCTTTATACCAAGCAGAGGCCGAGTGCCCCTCAGAGCGGAAGCGGGACCGGAGTTTCTCCACTCCAGTCGTAGAATCCTTTTCCTGTCTTTCGACCATAGCGGTTCATAGCGACAATCCGTTTCAGGAGAGGAGGAGGTGCGTAACGCTCCTCCCTATATTCATCGAACATGATCTCCGAGATCTTGTAGAGCGTGTCGATCCCGACAAAATCACACAGCATGAACGGTCCCATCGGGTATCCGCAGCCTAACGACATCCCGGTGTCTATATCCTGGACACTCGCAACGCCCCGCTCCAGCTGCCGAATTGCATCGAGCATATAAGGAACGAGCAGGAGGTTAACTACGAAGCCTGAGTTATCCTTGGCAGCTATCGGGACTTTCCCGAGAGCCTTGGCAAACTCGAATGCCCGGTCGTAGGTCTCCTCACTCGTTGCTATCGTGCGCACAACCTCGACCAACTTCATCACCGGTACCGGATTGAAGAAATGCAACCCTACAAAGCGGTCTGCACGCGCATTGGCAGCCATGTCTGTAATAGTGAGCGAACTTGTGTTAGACGCAAAAATCGTGTCAGGCGAGCATAACCCGTCCAGCTCACTGAAAAGTGCATTCTTGAGCTCTAAGCTCTCTACGATCGCCTCAATAACAATGTCGCAGTGAGCGATATCTTCCAAAGCCGTCACAAACGTAAGACACTCCCAAGCAGCATCGCGCTCCTCAGGTGTCAGCTTCTCTTTCTCCACCGCCCGATCCATTGACTTCCGGATCCTTTTCTGTCCGGCCTCTAGAAGGTCGCTGTTCATCTCGCGAACAGTCACCGTGAAGCCACTCTTAGCCGCCACCTCCGCAATACCACTACCCATGAGCCCGCACCCTACGACTCCAACATTGGTGATGCTCAACTCTTCCTCCTTATAGTGAATCTCACTCTACGCCTTCTTCTGTTCGTGAAAAATCACGGGCAACCCCGTGAAAATGTCGCTTGACCCAGCGTCTCCATGACGCAGGTGGAGGCTCTAACGCCTCTCCCGTCTCAAGACGGTCCAATACACCATCGATCTCCGCTATAACCTGCGCGATTTTCATTCTACGCCGTTGCACCACCCCATTCCCAATAGCTACCCACACTCCTAAGCAGGTGACAAGTCCCGCAACGCTCGCCAAAGTGATTAAACCCCCAGTCACTATGCCCCCAAGAACAGTAACCAACGCCCCGGCTGCCGCACCCACAACACCTCCTCCCAAAGCCGCCTGAGCGATCCAGGCAGACCTGTTTCCGTGATCGACAAGTAACTCTACCAATACACGCTCATTGTCGAGCTTCTCTAGACGAACCTCGACAGACTTCGCTGAGGCGATGTAATGTTCCTGGGACGTCAAGCTCGCTGCTCGAGCGAGCCGAGAAACCCAATCGACAGCCGGCTGGTAGACGAGGAGGTCGGGGGTCCTGCGCACAGGGCGAAGTAGCTGCGAGGCTACTAAGAAATCGTCTAACCGATCTTTCAAGTTGACTCTAGCATCAGACACTACACGCGAAGCAGTCACGGTTTCAAACCCAAAGATACGATCGAGGGTCGTACCTCCTCCACTGCTTCGAACCTCCATAAGGGCCCTGCGCACGTCGGTTTCACGTAGCCCCACCTCTGACGCTATTCGAAAAAGTTCGACTTCACTCACTCGTCCCTCTTTGGCATCCAGATCCCCAGTCGCCAGCTCTGCGGCACGTCGAATGACCGAGTCGAACTGCTGCCGACTCAGATTACTACCGGTCTCGTCACTCACGAGAGAGAGGACCCCGATGGCACGACCTAGAGCGCTTCTACGATGACAGCGCCACCCTGACCCCCGCCAATACAAGCAGAACCTAGGCCAAGCCTCTCACCACGGCGTCGCAGTTCGTGAAGAAGATGAATCGTGATCCGTGCACCCGATGCTGCTAAGGGATGTGTGAGCCCTATTGCCCCCCCGTTCACATTCGTTCTGTCAGGATCTAGACCAAGCTCTTTTTCGACAGCTTTGTACTGTGGTGCAAAAGCTTCATTCACTTCGACCAGGTCGATGTCTTCGAGAGACAGGCCAGCTTTTTCAAGGGCCATCCGGGCAGCCGGAGCTGGGCCAATTCCCATGACTTTAGGCTCCACGCCGACGAAACCCCATGACAGTATCCGACCGATCGGATTGACTCCGTTTGCCTCCGCCCACTCGGCGCTCGCGAGAACCGCACTTGCCGCCCCGTCGCCAATCCCGCTGGCATTCCCAGCTGTTACAAGTCCGTCTTTGCGGAAATAAGGGCGCAATCCGCTCAGAGATTCCAGGTTCGTGTCAGGGCGTATGTGCTCGTCGGTCGCGTAGACCCTCTCACCTTTTCTGGACTTTATAACGATCTCGGCAATTTCGGCGTCGAAGTACCCATTGTCCCAAGCTGCCTTTGCTCGTTGATGAGAACTCACAGCCACCTGATCGGCCTCTTCCCTCGTGACCGCGTAGCGGTCTGCAAGCTCCTCGGCAGTTTGAGCCATCGTGAGGTCGCAGTTAGTGTCTAGCAGGGCCTCCCAGAGCAGATCTTCGAGGTTGGAGCCGGCCGGGCCTAATCGGAGTGCCTTCCCCCATCGAGCGCCACGAACAACATGTGGTGCCTGACTCATAGACTCCGTTCCACCGGTCAGGCACACATCTGCTTCACCGAGAACAATTTCTTTCGCTCCTTGGACAACCGCCTCGAAACCCGAACCGCAAAGCCGGTTGACAGTCAGCGCAGGGCGATCTTGGGGTACGCCAGAGCGGAGCGCTACGTGCCGAGCCAAGTAAATCGAGTCGGCCGACGTTTGCAGGGCGTTGCCCACAAACGTTTGATCCACCTGACTAGGTGTAAGACCTGCTGCCTCGATCGCAGCTTGGCTACTGAATACACCCAGGTCAGTAGCAGTAAAATCCTTGAGTGAGCCACCGAAGGTACCGAAGCCGGTACGCTTCCCGGAGAGAACGACTACTTCGCGTGAATGACCCTGCGTTGCCATGAAGCCTCGAATAAATGTTTAAGAAACCGAGCTTAGTTACTGAAAAGAGCGTTACCCCTAGCGGCGCAAGCGGTTCACTCTCCTATGAGAGCCTGTATGAAGGTTAGCGTGTGCTATGGTTATTACTCCGAACCGCGCACACAAAAATAGGCCTAGTAGATCGACCCAGTTATGCACTCGCGGCGTAAGCCACACTAATGTGCTCAATGATCGCAGTCGCCGTCTCGGTTGTAGAAAATTTGCCACCAATGTCCGGCGTTACCTGACCCATCTTGTACGCGGACAGAACTGCGGCTTCGATGTGATCTCCTGCGGCATAATAGCCGAAATGATCCATCATCAGCGCAACGCAACGAATTGCTCCGATCGGGTTCGCCTTCCCCTGACCCGCGATGTCAGGAGCAGATCCGTGAACGGGCTCGAAAAGAACGTTGCGGCCAGGATGGACGTTGGCTGACGGTGCCATACCGAGACCACCCGTTATTTCTGCCGCTAGGTCGCTGATGATGTCACCAAAAAGGTTTGACGTCACAAGCACCTGGTAACGCTCCGGTCTGCGCACGAGGTCCATCGCCATGGCATCGACATACATCTCGTCTACCTCTATGTCCGCATACTCGGAAGCTACATCGGAAAAAGTACGTCTCCATAGGTCGCCGACGTACCGCATAACGTTCGCTTTATCAACCAACGTCACCCTGTCGCGTCCTCTTGACTCTGCAAACTGGAAGGCAGCCCGAATTATTCTTTCCACACCATGTCGCGTCGCGAGGTTCTCCTCGATAGCGACCTCGTCCGGCGTATTCTTCCTGGTTACCCCACCCATTCCGGTATACTCGCCTTCCGTGTTTTCACGAAAAATCTCAAGCCGGAGAGGGGAAACGGCCGCTAAGGGAGACAGCTCGGGCGAAATCAGGACGCAAGGCCGGAAATTCACATAGAGGTCCAGCTTGAAGCGCATTCCAAGAAGGATGTCCTTAGCGTGCTGGTTACTCGGAACCCGAGGGTCCCCCAGGGCTCCCAAAAGAACGGCATCGTGATCCCGATCAAGCGACACGAACTCGTCTTCGGTTATAGTGATTCCATCCCTGAGGAATCGATCTGCTCCGAGATCCCATTCTACTAGTTCGAAGGGTACACCCTCGGCTTCCGAGACGAATTCGAGCACCCGCCGAGCTTCACGAACGACTTCGACTCCAATTCCATCACCAGGGATAAGTGCTATGCGTGGCATTCAATGATGTTTCGGTTTGTGACAGACGAGCGGAAACCACTCGGCAGATTACGGTATGCCCGAGGGAGACGCCACCACGATTACACCGAATCCAGGCTCACGGTTACCCTCAAGCAAAAAAGGATAAGCACCGGGCACAGCTTCGACGAACGAGATCACGAACCGCGCTCCATTCTGAAGTAGCGGCGGGGACGCAGCCTGATTATTCAAAACCATGAACTCCCAAGCCGGCTCAATCATAGCTGTTGAGTCAAAACGCACTTCATGAAGGAACCAGTCATCGGACACAAACTGGACGTAATCCCCTTCCTGAACGAGGATCGAATCTGGATGAGCCCGCTCTTGGCCCGCCATCGTGAGTCTCACTGTATGAACCCGATCAGTTCCCGACAGACCCAACTCTTCCATCAGCTGCAAGTCCGGACGCAACGCCGGATTTCCTTGCTCGCAAGCTGCACTGCCCATTAACAGAAAGGCTGCGATATAATGCCCGCACAGCCTCAACTGGACGCCCCAAAAAACGTCAGAGTCCTATTCCTCGAGTTCCAGGCGAATGAGGCCTGCTTCGACGGCGGCACGAAGAAAGTACTCCGGATCAGCACTCGGTACACTGACACCGGCCTGATCTTGCCATCGTTCAGCAAGTCTACGCATATAGTCCTGCACCGTTTCGTGGCCGAAGCCAGCCTGATCGCGCATTTGGCGAATTATTTCAGCCCAGTCTCCGCGCAACAGATGCCCGTCGGCAAGCCGGATCATACGGGAGTCCACACTGCCATCTTCCTGGAGTTCGAAAAGCTCGAGCTGGCTCGGGTCAAGATAGACATCCGTGTGAGCCGCATCCATACTGTTTTCGACGTCTGCAAGGAGTCGGTCTATGGGGTCCTCCATCTCCTCCAGCTCATTGAGCCTCTGCTCCCATGGCGCAAGCCTCGGATCCCCGGACTCTACGTGCCAGAGTGTCCGCTTGAGTTCCATCAGGCGCCATACGGCAAGAGGATCCCAATGCTCTTGAGGCGGAACCTGTTCCAACTCTCTCAGGGAGCCCTCCCAGTCACCGCGGTCATAAAACAAGTGACCGAGAAAAATACGTGCCTCATAGAGATCGGGATTTAGGCGAAGTGCTCGTCTAACCTGACGGCCAGCTCTCACCTCATCACCGAGCCGGTGTAACGTATAGCCGAGTGCTGCTGCCGCATCTGCGGAATCCGGACGGCTCGCCGCTGCCTTCGCAAAGATGTCGTAACAATCTGTGTACAGAGCGGCCCCATACAGGGCTCGGCCGATCGTGAGCATCAGTTCGACATCATCATCGAGCCCCATCGACACAACACGATCAAAGAGACGAAGGGCCTGACGGTGCTCCCCAAAGCGCAAAAGAGTTTCACCCAAACCAACAAGAGCATCTTCGTGAGCTGCATCCAGTGAGACTGCCCTTTCAAATGCGTGCCGCGCCCAAGCATACTCCTCACGGGCAAGCCGGGCATAGCCGAGACCAACGCAGAGATCGACTGCTTTTGGGTACCGTGACAGACCCTCCTTGAGCACCTCGAGAGCGCCGTGGTAGTCACCTTTACTGTAGAGTTGGTGCGCCCGCTCGTCGTATTCCTCAGATGAGAGGAACAATTCGGACATCTACTAGACTCCGGGTTGAGACACGGGCAATCGCACAGCAGAGGTCATGCGGGCAATTCTAACGTGCGTGCTCGATTCAGGGTATACCACCACCGGGTCCATTCTGCTCCCAGCCCAGTCCCTCAGACCTTACCGTAAGCGATGCCGCAGTGATTGCAAACCAGAGACTTGCCAGCCCGGACCAGGCGCGCGCTCATCACGCACCGCGGGCATGCAGGTTCTTCACCCGATGTAAGCGCATCCCTGACCTTCTTTCGTTCGGTCCGAGTCGCTTTACGTATGGCCACCTCGTAGCGAAGCCAGGACGCGTTGCACTCAAATATGCCGACCGCATCCCCCGTCTCCTCTTGGCGAATCCCGAGACAAATGAGAAACCCCCCGTTAGGGGATTCCATCTGCTGTCCAGCATAGTATTGCTTTAGCAGCTGTTTCTCGCGGTCCAGCCGAAACGCGTCGCCCAAGTGCTCCCCCTCGGTCACTGTCCGAAAGTCTCAGAAATCTTTAGTAACTCTAGGGTTCCCAAGCGATTTTAGACAGAAAAGTGGGCGGAAGTATACCGCATCCCAACAACGGGTCAACCAGCCTACTCTAGTCCAATTGTCGTATTCGAAAGAAACCAAGGCCGAAAGTGGCTATAGACCTACTCGGCCCCGCCCCTAAAAGCGTAATCCATGGTACTAGAGGGATGTCTCAGGTGACAGCTTCTTCAACCATCCGAGAGGTGGCTTCGCCGTGCCCTATGGCAGGCTTGCAAAAACGGATCCCAATGTCGTGTAACCCTCGAAGATCAGAATCCGATAAATCAGGGTAACGCTCCCCGATGTAGTCTATAGTTTCGTCCATCCAATGCACCTGATCGTCTTCAGCTGCCTTCAGGACGCCGCAGCGATGCACATGACTAAATAGTTCGTCACGTGCACGCTCGAGGAGCTTCTCGTGGGACAAATCATTCTCCTTTAAGAGTATTGCCGTTCGCGCCTTCAGCGCGGTGCCTCAACGTCTTAGTTTCAGCCTCGGAAACTAATCGTGATCGGTTCTCAGATAAACCGGAGCGCCAGTGGAACAAAGCGACGGACTTAACGCAGTCGAACTCGAAGTGTTTCGGCACCTCTTCACCGCACTCGCGGACGAAATGGGTGCCGCTCTCAAACGTGCTTCCTTCTCGCCGAATATAAAGGAGCGCCGCGACTATTCGTGTGCACTCTTCAACCCGGCTGGAGAGGCGGTTTCATTAGGCGACCACATGCCGGTCCACCTCGGTGCCATGCCGATGAGTGTCACAGCGGCGCTCAAAGAAGTAGGAGTGATTGATCCAGGCGATGTGATATGTCTTAATGATCCGTTCTGCGGGGGGACGCACCTCCCGGATATCACTCTTATCTCGGCGGTGCATAATCCCACTGGAACCCTAATAGGTTATGTAGCCTCCAGGGCGCATCACTCAGACGTCGGAGGATCCACCCCGGGTTCAATGCCACTAGCGCAGGAAATCTTCGAGGAAGGTCTGCGCATACCGCCAATCCGACTCTACAGGGGGGGCACTCTGAATCAAGCAGTATGGGCCCTTCTGCTTGCGAATGTCCGAACCCCTGTCGAGCGTGCAGGAGACCTCGATGCCCAGATTGCAGCACTCCACACGGGATCGACTCGACTTCTGGAGATCGTTGAAAGACGCGGGACCACCCGAACGCTCTCTGCCATGGACGAACTGATCACTTATGCGGATCGACTAGTGGCCACCGGTCTCAAAGAAATTCCGGACGGGACATACAAAGGAGCAGACGTAATCGAAGATGATGGCTTTGGATCGGGCCCAGTGCCGATCCTCGTCCGCATAGATGTGAAAGGATCCCTGCTTGAAATCGATTTCTCCGGCACCTCCCCCCAAGTCCCGGGAGGAGTAAACGCTGTGGAGGCCATAACGTCTTCAGCCACACGATACGTAGTCCGTTGCGTAGTAGAAGCACTACTAGGAGAGCAGTTGCCAGCAGGTGGCGGCTCCATGTCCTCCGTAATGCTCCACCTACCTGAACGCAGCGTAGTCAACGCCGCCGCTCCCGCGTCTGTAGCCGCAGGAAACGTTGAGACCAGTCAACGAATCACCGACGTACTATTCCGGGCTTTCGGGAAAGCCCTTCCCGACCTGATACCGGCACTCTCCCAGGGCACTATGAACAACACAACGATCGGCGGCACAGACCCGAGAACAGGTGAGGCATTCGCGTATTATGAGACGATCGGTGGTGGGATGGGAGCAGGCCCTACTGGTGACGGTCTAAGTGGTGTGCACGTGCACATGTCTAACTCGCTCAATACTCCCATTGAAGCGCTTGAGCACGCATACCCCTTCCGTATCACCCAATATGGCATCCGTCGAGAATCTGGTGGCAGCGGGAAACACAGGGGCGGTGACGGCCTACGTCGCGATCTCCAGGTGATCGGTCCGTGTAGGGTAGCGCTCCTAAGCGAACGGAGAGAACATGGGCCCGCAGGTGCCCAGGGTGGGGCAAGCGGTGCACCAGGTGAAAACGTACTCATCCGGCACGGGGAGGAACGCGTGCTTCGAGGGAAAGACACCTTTTGGGTTGAAGCCGGGGATATTTTGAGTATTCGCTCACCCGGAGGCGGGGGCTGGGGCCACGCCGAGGACTAGGAAAAAGGGGATCTTATGAAGCTTCGATTTTCGGCCGTCTGCGAGGACGCTCAACCAAGGACAGATGGACGCTTGGACGTCCACGGAATATTTCAGTCTCTACCCGCGCCTGGGTTCCCAGCACTCCAAGACCACATGGTCCTTGTGATCGTAATCGAATGGGATCGTGAGGACTACGGCCGTTACCGTTTTCAAGTAACTCTCGACCATGAGACAGCACCGTTTTCTGAACGGGTCCTGGACGTCGAAACAGAGGTGCGTAAGCCTACCGCATTTGAAGCGGGCGCCAAAACGCCAGTCATAGTCCCGATGCACGAGGTCCTGTTCCCTCATCCGGGGCAGTACACGTTCCGGATTAAAGCTAAAGGCAATACAATCGACGGCCCGGGCGTATACCTAGTCGAAGTCCCAGAAGCCCAGACCGACACCTGACGGAGGCTTCCGTGGCAACTAGCCTCGCTCCAAAAGGCTATATCAGTTGTCAGCACACCCATGGCGAGTTCATGTCGTGGGAAGGAGCTGCAGGTCACATCGCTCCAATTCTCGAAAAGACCACACTCTACGACTGGGCAAAATCCCAAGAAGATCGTGTCGTTCTCTCAGGCCGGGGCCTCGTCCATTCAATCCCAGCCCCTCTACCAGGTCCAGAAGCAAGGTCCCGCTGGGCAGTCCGCCATTACCTTCGCGGGGGTCGAGTGACGACGCATCTCGGGGACCTATATCTAGGAATTGGGAAGCCGCGACCCTTTTGGGAGATCAAGGCAATCGAAACAGCCCGAGCCCGGGGCATTCGCACCCCAGCAGCCGTCTGTGGCGCAACCTACTCATTCGGTGCGGCTTATCGTTGCGATCTCGTCACCGAAGCAATACCCGATGTTCGCACACTCACCGACCTTCTTCTCGAACAAAACGATCTGATCCAATCATTAAACAGTCTGGCCCGAGCCGGCGATCTGATCCGATCACTCGATGACGCGGGCGTCTACCACGTCGATTTGAACGCAAACAACATCCTACTGCCGCAAAAGCTCGATGGACCTGCCTGGGTTGTGGACTTCGATCGTGCACGGGTGACCGCACCAGGGTCGATAAGCTTCGCTGGCCGAATGAAGTGCCGCCTAGTGAGGTCAATCCTGAAGATCAGAGCACCTATAGGCAGAGAGTGCGGAAAGAGCGAACTCTTGAACGCCCTTTCCGCGACAAATGGGCACCAATGAGCATCATCTCGGGGAGCAATGACGGAGGGCAGACGATCGAGGGGCGTATCGTTTCAGGAATGGGTTGGCAGGGCCCGCCACCTAAAGAAATCTGTATCGTGATGCTCTCTGCTATAGGAGACGCCGTCCACGTCCTACCTGTGGCTACAGCTCTGAAAAGAGTTTGGCCACAAACCAGAATCACGTGGGTGATTCAACCAGCCGCAATGAGCATGGTGCAAGACCATCCAGCGGTAGACGAGTTCATCATCTTCCACCGTCGGCGCGGATTATCTGCGTGGAGAGGGCTTCACGACATTGCGAAGGAGATGCGAGGTCGCCAATTCGACCTTCTTATTGGTTTGCAGGTGTACTTCAAGGCCGGGCTCATCACGGCCCTTGCACCCGCTCGGATCAAACTGGGCTTCGATCGCCTCAGAGCTCGTGATGGCCAGTGGCTCTTCACGAATGTCCGAATCCCGGCCCGGGGGCAGCGCCACGTTCAAGACCAATACCTAGAGTTTCTGGAATACCTTGGGATCGATACTAATCCAGTCGAGTGGGGACTGACCTTCACTCAGAATGAGCGAAGCCTGCAGGCAGACTTCTTTGAAAGAATTCAGCGTCCCGTATGTGCCGTGGCCATCTCTACGAGTAAGACCAAGAAGAACTGGCATGTCGAAGGGTACGCGCGGGTCCTTGAAGCCCTAGAGAGGGATCACGGCTTCCAGCCAGTAATCGTTGGTGGAGGCTCGATGACAGAACGAAGAATCGCTTGCGAGATCCTCGAGCAAACCGAAGCTCAGGTGATCGACAAGCTGGGCGATGACCTCCGGCGCCTTATGTGGATCATAGATGGTGCTGTGCTTCTCATCTCTCCGGATACGGGTCCTCTCCATATCAGTCGTGCCCTTGGCACACCTGTGGTGTCACTCTTTGGGCATACAAACCCAAAGCGTTCTGGTCCTTGGCGCGCCTTCGAAGACCTAATCGTAGACGGTTACGCTGATTACCCTGGAGAGAACTACCCGTTAATTCCTGCATACCGCGACGGGATGAGCCGAATCCGCGTCGCCGACGTATTGGAAAAAATCCACGTCGCAGCCGCGCGCTACATCTACCCATGACCGATGATAAGCCGAGCGAGCAGACTTAGGCCTAAAACGCCCACACCACCTTAGCGCAAAGAACCATGAAAACAGAGATAAAGCCGACAGAGGCCTCCCACTCTTTATTTCGGTGATATTGGGACCAGCAAAATCCACCGAAATCCATCTCATTTCGACTAGACCAAGCAGTAATCTTAGGGAAGAACGTCGGCACACTCGACGCATACTCCCTGTACACGTCTGGAAACAACTCAGTGAGATGGCGGACCTCGCTCTCCATCGTTTTAGGATAGATGACGATGTAAAAAGCTAAAAAGGCTAGGGACCAAAACCACTGCCCACCCGCCAATGCCACACCTAAGCCGATACAAAATGACCCTAAGTAGAGTGGGTTCCGAGTTAATGCGTAGGGACCGGTCATCGCAACCTTTTTATCCTTGTGAATCGTGCCTGCAGACCAGCCTCTAATCCAGAGACCGGGCAAAGCGAGGCCGGCTCCAAGCAAAAGCGAAACCGTGTCAGGACTCGACATCCACAAGAAAGGGAACACCGCCAACCACACGGTCTTCAAGCGCAACCTACGCATGGTTCGTCGCGCTATCATCTGAGGCCATCAGAAGTCAGTGAAGCCCTGAGCCCGGGGCTTCAGTCTGGCCCCCCCCTCGACGCCCGGCCTTCCTTCGCGGCTAACCGTGACACAGGGTTCAGCGGATGCCCTTCAGTGATGCTTTGAAGATGAAGCGTCAGTGACCCTGGGAAATTCGGGATATCCGACTTGACATAAACAGGGATCCGCCGTTCATCGTCGGTGAAGTGAATCTCACCCTTCCCCCCCTGTCCAAACAACCCATCCGTCTGAATCTCCGGCGACACGACAATAGTGTTATAGAAGACGCCCTCGGTCTCCCTCCGATCCTTGCGCAAGACCGTCACCTTCACCGGATTGCCCTCTTCCTTGAAGTAGCGGTTCAGGGTGTAAGTCTTGCCCACTTCGAGGGGCAGGGTCCGTATGAAGTATATGAACGCTATTTCATCAAGCGGTAACGCAGACCCCAAGTCACCTCCACGATCAAAATCGATCCGCTCCCATCGCATTATTTCCGGATAGAATTCCCAGTGTCGATAGCTTTGGTAGCCAACTTCGTCGATGTCTCGGATGTAACGCCAAGTTTGCAGGGTGGTCACGTCGAACCAGGTCTGATACATGTCGTTCACCCTAGCTGGCCCGATGCCACCCTTAATGCCGAGGTTGACTCGGTAAACCGGACTTCCTTCATGCTCCTCTATGCCCAAGACACTCATGTAACCATCGCCGGCGTTAAAGATGCCGACCTTTACCTTGTATTCTAAATGCTCTCCTGGACCGAAAGGAGCAGGAGCGGCGAACTGATCGACCGGAACATCTCCTTCCTCAAGAACCGCGGGCACCTGACCTTCCCAGATGTCGTAAACTGACCGCAGAGAGTCGACAAGAATATCTCGTAAGACTCGTTCCTCTTGAGCTTGGAGGGGTGGTACGAGTGAAGTGGTTAAAAGAGCGACAACTAGCACGAATGGTCGAAGCAGAGGAATCACAGAGACTTTTCTCACGCTTCTTCTGCCTTTGATGACCATAAGCTCTTAGGTAACCGGGCAAGTTCTAGAAAAGTCCGCCAAGGCCGGAAACGCGAAGGTCGCGTTCTCAGATCGTAATGAAGCCGCGCGGGAACTTCTACGATCCGACGTGCGTGCGGAGCCAAGTATCCAAGCATCTCTGCATTGGCCGCCCACCTCTCCGCAGAGATTAGGGGCTTTTGCTGGGAGCTGTCCCGAAAAGCCTTCTTGAGGACAATCACACGATACACTCGCAGTCCGGCCAGAGGATCCGAGACCGGGGCTTTTGCGAAGATTCTATGCAAAAAAGTCCGAGAAGCCCAATGAACTGCCCTAGTTACGCGATGCAACTCCCCAAACTCTATCGACCCAACAACGATATCCACTCCACCTTCTAAGATCTTAACCGCGGCAACCACATCATCAGGACGTTCAGTAAAATCTGCCTGGAGCACAACGGCGCAATCACGCTTGGGGTATGGGGCTGCTTTACTGACGTGCCTAAGAAGTTTCTCGACTGAACGGCCATACCCGAGGTGCTCATCTGATCGCAGCACGGTGAGTGGCAGAGAGCGCCTGTATCGCTGAAGGACCTCAGGCGTCTCATCAGACGATGCATCGTCATGCACCACTATACGATAGTCTCTCCCGAACTCACCCAAGACGTTCCTAATCTTCCATAGGAGCACTCCGACAGTCGATGCTTCGTTATGGGTTGGAATGCAGATGTAGATCACGTCTTGGTCTCTTAGGGCGGCGTTGCTTCGATTAGGATATGAGAGCGCCGAAACGACTTCGACGCGAGTAATTAACTTCTAACCAAGGGCTCTGAGGCCTGTTCCTCACTTTTAGGATTGTTACGTAGCGTCCTCTTCGGGAGGCCTCGTCTTCCAGCGTTTATGGTGCCAGAAGTATTGGTCCGGGGCAGAAACAATCGCCTTTTCGAGGACCCTGTGGTAGGCGGTCAGGATTGACCTCGTGTCGACCTTGAAATCGCCAGTTCGTTCGAAGTCCAGCTGAAAAGCTTCAATGACATAACGTTGGGCTCGCCCAGGCTGTCGAATCGCGAACCCGACAAAGACCGGGACGTCGCCGCGGAGGGCAAATATAGCGGAGCCCCGCGATGTAGAAGCATCAAGACCAAAAAACCTCACAAACACTCCGCTTCGGCCGGCGTTCTGATCGCCAAGCAACGCAACGAGTCTACCCGATCCGAGTGAACGCAGCACTGCCTTCGGCGCATCGGCGACATCGATCATCCTCATTCCGATCCGCTCTCTCATCTCAAAAATATCCGCTCCAACCCGTCGATTAGTCATCCGCTTGCCCACAACGTCAATTGGAATGCCTGACGCCACGATGCTTGCACCAGCCACCTCCCAATTCCCGAGGTGTGCTGTGAGAAGCACAACGCCTCGATCTCGCTCCGCCGCATCCCTAAGAGGGGCAAAGCCAAGCATCTTAACTCGAGCCGAAATTTCTTCGGATGACCATTGGGACATCCGAAAGAAAAAGGCTGCCTCCCGCCCGAAATGCATATAACTCCGCCTAGCAATCTCACTTCGCCACACCTGCGTCCGTCCTGGAAAGGCTCTCTCTAGATTATTGTCTACCTCGTTACGTCGAATACGGAAAACCACTCCGGCGAGCCAACCGATACTAGAGCCGAGGCGCAACGACAGGTCCTCGGGTAACGTCATCAGTGCCGCCCGAACGATCCGGTAAACCTCGCGTTCGAGCCGTTGCCGGAGCGATCTTCGGACGTCCGCACAACGAGAGGATACTTCTGTCGAATGGACCCCGCTCACTGCTTCACCACCGCGGGGGTCAGGCCAAACTGGAGGTCGTAAAGAGCCCTGTACCGGCCGCTTTGGGCCAATAGCGTCTCGTGATCACCATACTCGACAAGACCACCATCCTCGAGGACGAGGATCTGATCAGCACGCTGAACTGTCGATAGTCTGTGGGCAATGACAAGTACCGTACGTCCTTCGACAAGTCGGGCTAAGGCGTCCTGAATGAGCCGTTCGGATTCGGTATCCAGAGCGCTTGTGGCCTCGTCGAAGATCAGAATCGGAGCGTCACGAAGGATGGCGCGAGCTATCGCTATCCTCTGACGCTGTCCACCAGAAAGTTCCACGCCCCGTTCGCCAACGACAGTGTCGTACCCATCAGGAAGTCCCACGATGAACTCGTGCGCATTCGCAGCGTGAGATGCCGCTGCGACCTCCTCGGCTGTCGCCCCCGGTCGACCGTATGCAATGTTGCAGGCTACCGTGTCGTGAAAGAGCACCGTCTCTTGCGCCACGACCGCCATGAGGGAACGCAGATCAGATACCCGCACATCCCGCACATCTACTCCGTCGATTGAAATAGAGCCACTTGACACCTCAAAGAAGCGGCTCAGAAGATCGACTACGGTGCTTTTTCCTGCCCCGCTCGGCCCTACAAGGGCCAGGACAGTTCCCTGGGGGACTCTAAAAGATAGATCCTCTAGGACGGGAGCCCCTTGGTGATAGGAAAACGAGACTCGGTCATAGACAATCTCCCGCTCTAAGCCTTGAACGGCTTTCGCGTGTGGTCTGTCTTTGATTTTAGCATCGGTATCTAGGAACTCGAAGACTCTCTCAGCGGCTACAAGCCCAGGCTGCGCTACCGCCGGAAACTTTGCGACGTTTTTCACTGGAGCATACAGCTTTAGCGATAAACCAAGGAAGCCGACAAACTGAGCTCCAGTGACCTCAGCGTTAACCACCAACCGGGATCCATACCAGAGGATCACCGCCGTGCCTAGGGCAGCTAGTACCTCGGTCATGGGCCCCGCCAAAGAGCGCGCCGATTCAGCTTTCATAAAATGGCGGTAATAGTCAGCGGTGAGACGGTTAAAGCGTCCCCGCTCTACTTCCTCAGCAGAAGAGGATTTCACTAGCCGGACTCCGGACACAGTCTCAACAATATGCGCGTTGAGTTCCGCCCCAAGGTCGACTGCACGTCTGTCCCGCCGACGCAGTATGTGGACCAACGGACCCCAAACCCCCATCGCCAAAGGGATCACCAAGAAAGCGGCCAGCGTTAGTTGCCAAGAGATCAAAAGCATGAAGACGAGTGCGGCCAAAAACTCGAAAACAGATGAAAACAAGCGCCCAACTTCGCGAGTAACCAGAGTCCGGAACTGCTCTATCTCGGTAGTCAGTCGACTGACTATCTGTCCTGTCCGCGTCCGCGCAAAGAAGCCTAAATCCAGACCCAAAAGATGATCATACACCGCATTTCGCAGATCCCGACTTACGCCCTGCTCAGCTTGGGCTAGCACGTAACCGCGAGTGAACGCAAAGACATTCTTCAATAGAAAGGCGCAAAGGATCAGGACAATAATCCGCTCAATAGCAATAAGTGGATCACCGGTAAGGTCCACCCACGAGTATACAGTCGCGTCTAGTAGAGCTTGCGCAGCGTTGTCACCCGAAGACCGCGCGGTCGCCCCACCGCTCACAAAGAGAGCGTCAACGAACGGGATCAGAAGCACATAGGTCGCAGCGTCCAGAGCCGCGTAGCTCACGGCAGCGACTGTGGCCAGCAGAATTGACCCAGAGTGCGGCCGGACAAACCCGACCATACGCGGGTAGACGCTCATACCCGAGCCTAAGCGCGCGGCTTCAGGCTCGCGACAGGCACAATCATCTCCTCCGGACTTATGCCACCGTGGAGGAAGGAGTTTCTGTAGCGTGCCTGGTACTCGCGGAGCTTGGTTGGGTACACGAAGAAATAATCCTCAAGAGCGATAAGATACGACATGCCAAGGCGCCCCGCTGGTAGGCGAAGATGTCTCTCGTCACGTGTCACATAAGCTGTACTCTTCTGCTCGGCTCGCAGATCCTGTCCAAATTTGTAGCGGAGGTTACTCGTTGCGTCCTTGCGAGCGAAGACGGTCGATGGGTGTTGGCACAGAATCGACCCGTGATCGGTCGTGAGAATGACCTCGTGACCGCGCCGTGCCGCCTCCCGAAGTATGTCGAACGCGGTCGATCGCTCGAACCAAGTTCTCGTCAGATCACGCAGCGCTGCCTCATCCCTGGCTACCTCCATGAGAATCGGGGACTCGGAGCGACCGTGCGTCATCAGATCCACGAAATTGAAGACCAGCGCGATCACGGACCCCGGTTTTTTGAGGGCAGAGTTCACCCTACCACGAACTTTCGCTCTTTGCCGGTCAGAAAAGATCTTATCGTAATGAACCGGCACATCTCGTCCAGTTAGCCGCCTCAGTTGCTCCGCAAGAAGCTCGTCCTCAAAAGTATTAAGGCTTCCCTCATCGTCTGACGCGTCCCACCAACCAGGGTGATTTTCTGCGATCTCGTCAGGATACTGACCCGAGAAAATCGCGTTCCGCGCGTAAGGCGTCGCGGTTGGGAGAATCGAGTAATGAATTGTTTCCTCGACATCAAAGAATTCAGAGAGCAACGGGGCGATGGCCCTCCACTGATCCAGCCGCATACAGTCTAGCACTACGAAGTACACTGGATCCGAAGACAAACGGGGCACTAGGAACTCTCGCACTAGGTCAACAGAGAGAAGCGGGCGGTCCGGTGCGCCGTCCATCCATTTTGGATAGTTACTGACAACCCACTCGCCAAAATCCCGACGCAGGGAGTTAACAAGAGACGCAACGGTATCTAATAATCCCTCCTCGCCAGCCTCTCCGAGTCGAAGCTGCCAATCGACTAGTTCTGTATAGACCGCAGCGAATTGATCTGCGTTCCGCGCCGCCTGAACGTTTGCGGACAGCGTGCTGAAAATCGCAGCGAAGTCCTGAGCCGCTTGAGCCTGTTGGATCGAGGAGCCTTCAAGGATTCTTGTAACCACGCTGAGCACCTGCCGAGGAGACGTTGGCTTCACTAGATAGTCGTCCACCCGTCGACCGATTGCCTCGGTCATCGTGTGATCTTCTTCGGATTTCGTGACCATGACGACTCGCTGATGCGGAGCCTCGCGGCGCATAATCTCCAACACCTCTAAACCACTCCGACCCGGCATCTGCTCATCTAGGAGTACTAAGTCGTATGGCGCTCCGCGCATCAGCTCTAGAGCGTCATCACCATTCGATATCGCATCGACGTGGTAGTTGCGAGCCTGCAAGAATAGTAGATGCGGCTTCAAAAGATCGACCTCGTCGTCGACCCAGAGAATGCGCTTCATCGGGCGGGGAGCCTTCGTCATGCTACTAAGCTACTCGCACGTTCCAAGAAACAGCACGGTGAGCCTGCGAATCAGTTCGTCCCTGACCGCCCTAAATGCAGTCACCTCCTGATCCGGTATATCACCTGAATGGGCCGGATCAGGTAAGCCCCAGTGGAGCCGCCATGCCGGTTCGAGCCACGCAGGACAAACCTCCTCTGCGCATAACGTGATCACTGCATCCACAGTTCCCTCGACGCTAGTGGAGTCACTCGAGGTATGCCCACTGATATCGAGTCCTAATTCAGAAAGAGCTTTGATCGCTTGACGGTGCGGTGCAGTCGGCTCAGATCCCGCGGACGAAATCCTTACGCCTTCAGAAGCCATCGACCGGGCGATCCCTTCTGCCATCTGGCTCCGAGCGGAATTCGCGACACACAGAAACAGAATGTGCTTCGGGGCAAGCGAGCGCAGAACAGCAGCCTCGATCATCCAACGGGGTGCATCAAGAGGCAGGATCACATCACCTACGACGGTTTCATTAACAACACCGTCACTAGACACAACATCTATTCCTAGAGTTCTTGCGACATCCCCTATCACAGCTGCGTGCGACACACTGTAGCCTAGTCGCACAGCAAGAGTTCTCCTTCTCTTTATTGATTTATCGGTTATCACGGTTTCTGTGCTCTAAATAATCAGTGTTATCGAAAATAGAAGCCTGCTACAGGATTCTACACCGCCCTTTTAGGGCTACATCTTGAGAGTGTAAAAGAACCAAGAACTAACAGGCCTCCCCCTGAAGGAGCCGGGTCGGAACGTCCATTCGGTCGCTTCGCCTATTAAGAGCTGTTCGTATAATCGATTTTGGGACGGTGGGTCGAGTCGAGTCGAGTCCGGTACCACCCTCCCCTTTTCGTCGACGAATACCCTGACTTTCAATTGAGTACCGCGAAGATCGCTCACCGCCAGTGGCAGAGTAAGCCTTATTGGAGATGCCGGTCGCAATCGATCGACTCCTCTTTCAGCATTTCCTTCATCTCCTGCACCAGTATTCGTGTCTCCTGCTGGTTCCAGAGCAAACGGAGACACCGCTTTAAACCCCTTACCTAGCTCTTGCTCGAACTGGTCCTTCCACTCAACAGGCTGCATGCCAATTTCAACCTCAACAGGCCTCGGTGGCTGAATGATACCGAGACTTGGTAGCGTCCTCAGGATGATTACCTGCAACGATCCTGTAACAGCCGAACCGCTGGAGCTTCGAGAGCCAGATGCGGTTAGCATCGTTTGAGGGATAACATCCCCGTTCCAACCGATAATAACGATCAGGTGCAAGAGGACCGAATAGACGAAACCTTTGCGCCAGGTCAGCTTGTCTTGACTTTGACGATGCTTGACTCTGATCTCCCAGGACTCGCTCATAATAGGCTTGTTCGCATTACTACCGGTAACACAATTTTGGAGTTTCCGCCCGCACACTCTCACAAAAACACGTATCTACTTCGCCCTTTCTTTCTCACCCTGTACATTCTCGCTCTGTAAGCGCCTCTGATTCTTACGGTCAAAGGTGTGTCGCTTTAACCCCGGCTCCATCGAATGGCACAGGCCGACGCGAAAACAACGAATTCAATAAGATCTCGCCTACGCGCCTATTACGATCTAACGAAACCTGGGATCACAGGTTTCGTCATGGTAACCGCGGGAGTGAGCGCATTTGTAGCGAGCCGCGGGCGACTAGAGCTCACCTTAGCCATGAACACAATAGCTGGCACAGGGATAGCCACAGCCGGCGCGCTGACGCTCAACCAGTTTGTCGAGCGCGAAGTCGACACCGTCATGCATCGCACCCAAGGACGTCCATTGCCCACTGGGCGTGTATCACCCATGGAAGCTCTCGGCTTCGGTTCCGCACTGCTGATTGGGGGACTCATCTACATCGCGCTGGCGCTCGGGGTGTTGCCGGCAGCCATAACAGCAGCGAGCGGACTCATGTATCACGGCGTTTATACGCCTCTGAAGACCCGCTCTTACGTCGCGACCCTTGCTGGCGCCATCCCTGGGGCGCTCCCGATGCTCATCGGATGGAGCGCCGTAACAAGCTCGATAGACTCGGGTGCCTTAGCCCTCTTTGCCATAGGTTATTTTTGGCAGCTCCCCCACGTTCTGGGCTTAGCTTGGCTACTTAGAGAAGATTACGCTCGAGCTGGCTTCCAGCTTCTCCCGCCCGGGGGCGCCCGATCGATCGGTCTACAGATGGTGGCGTCTGTCGCAATCCTGATCCCTATCAGCTGGGCACCGACACTTCTCGGCTTCACGGCTCTACCCTACGCTGTCGGAGCTACAGTAATCGGAGGGGGCTTCCTGGTTACAGCCTTCAGGGCCCTTCGAGAAATGAGCGACAAAAACGCTCGGGGGGTCTTCTTTGCCTCACTCCTATACCACCCACTTCTGCTCTTACTCATGATATTTGACACGCTTCGACTACTCATGATCGAGCCCTAAAATGAATCGCTACGTGCTCCGGAAGCCGATAAACATCGCCATCCTAATTGCCATCCTCGCTCCAAGTGTCGTTTGGGCTCAAGCCAATGAACGACTTAGAACACGAGAGCTAGGGATTCAAGTCGGAGTGTTCCCAACCGGCGTGCACAACGCAATCACGGATGTCAGCGGAGTTCAAGTCGGCCATTCTACTGTAGTTCAGGCTCCGAACGTGCGGACAGGGGTGACCGCGATTATGCCTCACGCGGAGAACGCATACATGAGCCGTGTGCCCGCGGCGCTCCACGTCGGTAACGGTTACGGAAAGCTCCTGGGGGTCACTCAGGTTCGCGAGCTAGGAGAACTGGAAACGCCAATACTACTTACGTGCACGCTCTGCGTCTGGAAAGCAGCTGATGCCATGGTGGAATGGATGCTCGGACAAACCGGCATGGAGAACGTACGCTCACTAAACGCATTTGTCGGAGAGACCAACGACGGAAGGCTTAATGACATCCGTTCTAGACCGATCGAACCCGAGCATGTCTTTGCCGCGCTGGAAAGTGCTTCAGGCGGTCCCGTGGCTGAGGGCGGAGTAGGTGCTGGAGCAGGAACTGTCGCATTCGGATGGAAAGGCGGAATAGGAACAAGTAGCCGAGTTCTGCCCTCGAGCTTAGGTGGATACACCGTCGGGGTTTTAGTCCAGTCAAACTTCGGTGGTATTCTCCAAATCGGAGGAGCCCCAGTAGGGAGGGAGCTGGGACAGTACGCCTTCGCCAATCAGGTGGGGCACGACGACGAGTACGATCCAGACACAGATCTCCAAGAGTGGGGATCAATCATGATCGTGGTAGCCACTGACGCACCGCTATCGGACCGAAACCTCGAGCGTATCGCTCGACGAGCCATTATGGGCCTATCAAGGACTGGATCATATGCCAGTAATGGCTCAGGTGATTACGTGATAGCCTTTTCGACCTCCGAACAGGTGCGAAGATCCACTGAGGACGGGATCCACCGATATAGCGATCTTTCGAACAGTAACGTTAGTGCTTTATTCGAGGCGACTTTGGAAGCTACAGAGGAAGCTATTTATAACTCCCTTTTCATGGCCGAGTCCGTGACAAGCAACGGACGCACAATTCAGGCCCTTCCCATCGAACAAACAGTCGATATCCTCAGACGCTATCGGGTCATCCGTTGAGGAAAGCTAAGTGAGCAACTCCGCAGCCCTGACCGAGTTCGATTGGGACGTTCGTACCCACATCTATAGGTCATTTGCCGAGTCCGGTCAGGCACCCACACTCGGAGATATAGCGGCAGCAGCCCGCAGCACCGAGAACCGAGTGCAGGTGTCACTTCAGAAACTCTTCGAAGCTCACGAGATAGCCCCTCTGCCTGATGGCAGAGGCATATGGATGGCTAACCCGTTTTCCGGCATACCCACTGATTATGTGGTCACAACACCAGAGGTGACTTGTTACGCTAATTGTGCCTGGGACGCACTAGGAGTACCGGCCATACTCGGCACAGACGGCTGGACTCGCACAAAATGTGCCGAAAGCGGTACTGCACTCGAGTTCGGCATTCTAGACGGAATACTCGGTGGGGACGACGGGGTCATTCACCTTGTAACACCGTTGCGACGCGCTTGGGAAGACATCGGTTTCACCTGAGCCCACTACCTAGCCTTCCGGTCGGAAGGGCATTTGGATTCCTGGCTCAAGCGAACCGGTCATACCGGCGGCGAGACCATATCTTTCTCACAAATGTGGGCACTAGTGCAGCCATGGTACGCTGGTCGTCTCGCGCGCGAGTGGCGAGGAAGAGCAGCCGTGGACGCCCAGATTATCCTTGAGACATTAGGACTTACAGGACCTTTCTGGGATCTGAGCTGACAAGCACACCAGTACCGAGAAGGCGCCCAACCTCCTCTTCAGTATAACCCGCATCAAGAAGAACCGCACACGTGTGTTCACCCAGCATAGGAGCCGGAACTGATTGAACTTTTGGTATGGTCGAGGCAGTTGTCTCCTTCGTCGCCCCTGTGCCACGCCCCCACATCTTCACAGCGTTTCCGAGTGACCGAACCCGACCAGCAGTAGGATGCTCCGTTTCAACTACCATTGCTCGCGCAATCGTCTGAGGGTTCTCAAGCATCTCGCCGATAGAGGCTATTGGCCCAGCAGGCACGCCCTCACGAGCTAGCCGCTCAAGCCAAGTTTCGGTCGTTTCGGTCACCAGGTTCGAACCCAGTACCTCGGCTAGCTGATCTAGGTGTTTCATTCTACCAGCGTTGTCCTTGAAGCGCTGATCAGTAGTGAGACCTGGCATGCCAAGCGCACGCGTGAGCCCATGCCAGGTTGGGTCATTAGAAGCTCCTATGTTGATCCAACCGTCTGCTGTGCGGAACGCCTGATAGGGAGCCGCAAGTGGATGCGCCGACCCAAGTGGTCCAGGAGAGATCCCAGAGGCAAGTGCTATGGCGCTCTGCCAATAAGTCTGAGTTATACCTGCTTCGAACAGTGAAGTGTCTACTAATCGGCCTTCGCCAGTGCGCTCTCTTTCGAAGAGAGCTGATACAACTCCATAGGCAGCCAGTATTCCCGCAGTAACATCTGTTACCGGAGTCCCAACCTTCACCGGTTCACGGTGCTCAGCTTCACCGGTAACACTCATCAGTCCCGAATAACCCTGAGCTATCAGATCAAAACCGCCCTGTTGGGACATAGGCCCTGTCCGACCGAATCCAGTGATCTGGCAGTATACCAGTTTCGGATTCAACTCACTCAGTCCACTCCAGCCTAGGCCGATCTTTTCCATCGTCCCGACTCGAAAATTCTCTATCACTACGTCAGCCTCTTGCAGGAGCCGACGCACAATCACCACACCTTCCTCCGATCGAAGATCGAGCGCTACACTTCGCTTTCCCCGATTGAGCATCATAAAGGCAGCTGACTCTCCCCCAATGTTCGGTGGGATAAAGCCCCTCGTCCCATCGCCTTGGGGGAGCCGTTCAACCTTGATGACATCAGCACCCATGTCCGACAGCATGAGCCCGCAGACCGGTCCCGCCATGATGTGAGCCAACTCAATGACCCGAACGCCTGAAAGCGGCCCGGTCACGTTGGGAGCCTCCCCTTAAGAGATGTCCATCTCATGAGCCTGTAAAATCCGGGTCCCGCTTCTTAACGAAGGCGGTTCGACCTTCGACATAATCGTCCGTTTCAAAGGCGTCGTGCGCCTCCTCCCGCTCCTCCTCTGTGAGCATCCTCTGCTCCATCAGACGGTACACAAACTTCTTGTGCCATCGGTTGACTAGTGGAGCACCTTCTGAAATTCGTGACAGAAAACTGTATCCCTTTTCCAGGATATCCGCGTCTGGCCACACCCGATTTACCAACCCAACCGCTAACGCACGATCAGCATTAATCAATTCCCCGGTCAGCAGGATCTCTAAAACAAAGTTAGGGCCTAAAATTTGAACTAAAGGCTCAATTTCATCATGAGACATAGTTAGTCCCAATCTGTTAATGGGAGCGCCGAATCGGCTTGATTCCGAGCAAACTCTAAGATCGCAGCAGGCCGCAATCTCGAGCCCTCCACCCACACACATCCCTTCAATGATTGCGACCGTAGGATGTCGGCAAGCGCGTATCGCCCTCATTCCCAGTGCGATCGCGTCTGAGTAATCACGAACATCGCGCGCGGATGAACGTTGCTCGGCGAAAGCACTTATGTCCGAACCCGCCGAGAACGCACGTCCGCCCGTCCCGCGAATCGCCAGTGCACGAATGTCGTCCCTCTCCGATAGAGTCCGCACAGCGGCGGCAAGCGCCAACCAGCCAGACATGTCCAGCACATTATGCTTTTTCGGATTATCCAGACGAACGGTCCCGATCCGACCTGTAACCTCAGCAACAACGCTCATCGGTAGAAAAGCTCCACCAGAGCCATTGGGACGATGGGCAGATATGTCACTAGCAATAGCATCGAAACCAAAACTCCGATAAACCAAAGGTTCACCTTACTAACCTCCCAAACATCCGCTTTCGCAACGGAACACGCCGTAACCAGAACCGATGCGACCGGTGGCGTCTGCTGACCAATACCTAGGTTGAGCGTAACAATCAGTCCGAAATGCACCGGATCGATACCTGCGGCCTGGACAAGTGGCATGACGATAGGGACGACAAGGATAATCGCGGCAGCAGAATGCAAAAAAAGGCCGATGCCCAAGAAAAACACGTTAAGGAGTAGCAGAATCGCCCATCTGTCCTGGGTCATGCCCATAATCCCCTCCGCTACCTGCTGAGGAACTCGCACCTCGGTCAGGTAATCACCAAGAAGGGCCGAAGCCGCCACAAGAAGCATGACGACCGCCGTTTGCTGCCCCCCCTCAAGCATAGCCCTTTTCAGCAAAGCCAAATCCAGTTCACGATAGACTAGGCCCCCGATTAGTACCGACGCCACCACTGCGAGTCCGGCCCCTTCCGTCGCGGTTACCCAACCCGAGAAAATCCCCCCAAGAATGATCAACGGGAGAGTGAGAGCCCAGCCAGCATCCCTGAAAGTTCGCCATACACGCCCTAGCTGAAACTCCTGCTCCCTTGGGAAGTCGTGTTTTCGAGCAAGGAAATAAGCAACTAGCATCATCAGGCCTCCACCAAGCACCCCCGGCACGATGCCTGCCACGAAGAGTTCGACGATCGAGGAGCCCGACATAACTCCGTATATGATCATTGGAATCGAAGGTGGGATGATCACTGCAAGCGTGGCAGAGGACGAAGTCACTGCTGCTGCGAACGCCTTCGAATACCCCTTCTCTCTCATTGCTGGAATTAGAATCGACCCCAGAGCCGCTACATCTGCCACAGCGGACCCACTGATCTCAGCGAAAAAGAGAGATGCACTGATGGTAACCATCGACAGGCCGCCACGGATGAACCCAACCACAGCTGAAGCAAAAGCGATAAGCCGTCGACTAATCCCAGACGCATTCATGATCGCGCCCGCTAGGATGAACAGAGGGATCGCTATCAATGGAAAAGACGTCGCGCCATCAAACATCACCAGAGCGGTGTTGGGGAGTGAACCAGACCCGTCCGGCCCTGTAAGCATTGCGACTACCGCAGCTATCCCAAGCGCGATCGCGATCGGGATACCGGCGACGACAAGCGCCAGAAGAAGTAGACCAATGGCGAGCAGGCTCACCGGTCGACACCCTCTGGATCGACGGCCACAAGCGTTCGTTCACCTGCAATAGTGTCTGTTCTCTTAACTGATCCCAATACGTCACCGATCGTCAGCAGCTGAGCCGCGATAAAGAGAACCGCACCTATCGGAATAACCGACTGCGCCAAAGACATAGGCACTGAAGGAAGAGAGACTAGAGAGGTCCCTCCAAGGACCGTCAGCACCCTAACACCAGCCCACGTCAGCACTGCGAAGAAGGAAATGGTACAAACCTCCCCGAACAAAACGAGAGCAGTGCGAGAAGTTCCTCGTAACCGATCAAGCAGCGTAGGCATACCTATGTGTGCTCGATTGAGCGCTGCTAACGCGGCACCGTAATAGGTCAGCCAAGCAAGAAGAATTGACGCAACCTCGTCGTACCAGATCAACGAGGCGCCTGACTTACGAAATATGACGCCCACCACAACCACTACGGCCAAAACTGCCATCAGGACGAGGACAATGACCTCTAATAGCTTTCTGAGGCTTTGCCTCAACGATTTAAGAGTCAGTTCGACCCCGCAGCGGCGGCCCGCTCAAGCAATGACTCACCTGAATCAACGGTCAAACCGAACTCCGTATACAGTTCAGCACTGGCATCCAGGAATGGCTTTCGATCCGGCTGGTTCACAAGAACTCCTGCCTCACGGATCTGGCCTACTAGCTCCGAGTCAAGTCGCTCAGCAGTCTCATGAACATAAACCTGAGTTGCTCGAGCCTCATCTTGCAGAATCAACTGAATCTCGAGGGGAAGAGAGTCCCAGCGAGACGGAGAGGCCACTAGATACGCGGGCGTGTAAACATGGCCTGTCAGCGAGAGGTAATCCTGCACTTCATAAAATTTCGACCCCCAGATCTGGGCTAAGGGGTTCTCCTGTCCGTCAATCACACCAGTCTGCAAGCCAATAAAAACCTCTGACAATGCCATTGGCGTCGGATTAGCCCCGAGTGCCTGGAAAAGCTTGAGCCGCCAGACCCCACTCGGCGTCCGAAGCTTGATACCTTCTAGGTCATCCGGCGTTTCGACTGGCTTCGAGCTATTGGTAACGTGCCGAAACCCATTCTCCCAAACAGCAAGAACCTGGTAGCCCGCAGCCTCCGCCAAGGGAGCGAGATCCGACCATACAACCTCTTTTTCAATCGACTGCATGTGCATCCGATCACGAACTAGATAGGGCATCTCGAATAGGCCGAAGGCATCCACCTGTGAAGACATAATCGTGGACGGCAACGCGAAATCGACCGTGCCAAGTTTGATTTTCTGCAGAAGCAACTCGTCTCCACCGAGTTGGCTAGAGCCATAAGTCACTATCTCCCAGCCCTCTGGGAGCCGTTCGTTGGCACGTTTCGCAAACTCGTCAGCGGAGAGTGCGAACAAAGATCCTGGCTCCCCTACATGACCGAACTTCAGTTCTCGTGGTGACGAGGCATCTGAGGAACAACCTGACAAAAAGGCCGCACACACAGCCAAGGAAAACCACTGCAGGCCCGAGTGGAAACCGACTCCATTAATCATAGCACAGTGTCCTTGATCAGTGCCTCCATCGCAGCAGCCACCCCTCCGGCTCTGCTTATAACTCCAGCAAGCTGGAGGCCCATCTCCACACCCGCTAGCGTTCCTATTAGCTGCAACGGACCTAGGTCTCCGATGTGACCCACCCTGAAGACCTGACCTCGAAACGGGTCAAGTCCGGTTCCCAGTGACATGTCGAAACGATCTAGGATCAATGCACGAACCGCATCGGCATCATGCCCCTCGGGCACCAGGATGGCGGTAGCCGCCTGGCTCGCCTCCGACTCGTTTTGTGAGATGACATCAAGCCCCCATCCCTTAACTGCTGCTCGCGTCACGCGTCCGAACAATGCATGGCGCGCGAAAACATTCTCAAGACCTTCTTCTGCGAGCATAGCGAGAGCTTCTTCCAGGCCGAACATAAGGTTGGTAGCTGGAGTGTAGGGAAAGAAACCTCGTTCATTGAAACGCTTCTGATCACCCCAATCCCAATAAGACCTGGGCAGCTTCGCACCCTCATGTGCCTTCATGGCACGTGGACCGACCGCGAGGACAGCAAGGCCGGGCGGCAACATCATACCCTTCTGTGACCCACTGACGGTCACATCGATGCTCCAAGCGTCATGCTGTAGGTCCGTAACAGCCAATGATGAAACTGCGTCTACAAAGAGCATCGCTGGATGGCCTGAGTCACACATTGCTCTTCCGATCGACTCAATATCAGTCGTGACACCGGTCGAAGTCTCGTTATGCACGATGCAGACCGCCTTTATCGCAGCGTCTTCCTCCAACTGCCGAATAACCTCTTCGGGTCTCACACCTATGCGTGGGTTCCACTCGACCTGCACTACATCAATTCCGAACCTACTTGCTACTTTCGCCCAAGTCTGCGCAAAGAAGCCCTGCTCGAACAAGAGAACCCGGTCACCCGGTGAAAGCGTATTAGTAATAGCAGCTTCCCATGCACCGCTGCCGGAGGCCGGGTACATAAAGACGTCATGCTCGGTCTTGAAGAGACAACGGAGCCCCTCCAAAAGGCGAGCCGTAAGATCGGCGAATTCAGGGCCGCGATGATCTATCGTTGCCTTTGCCATGGCCTGAAGCACACGAGCAGGCGTGTTAGTCGGGCCAGGAAGCTGCAGGAAATGGCGTCCACTTTGATATGTCAAGGCGCACTCACTTAGATGCGACAGAGAAAGACGATCGGTACGTTGACAACGTCCAAGAACGGGCCAACATAGGGTCCGGTAACCGATCACACGAACAGATGGCGCTGACTCGACTCTCCCCAGGAGATTCAACTCTCGAACGAAAACTCGCGCGAGCTATTGAGGGCGAGGTCCGCTTTGATCGTTTGACACGCGGCTTGTACTCGACCGACGCGTCGCATTATCAAGTGGAGCCGCTCGGTGTAGTCTTTCCCCGCTCAGTCGGCGACGTCCAGGCCATCCTCGAAGTCGCACGCTCCAATGATGTTCCGGTGCTTCCCCGAGGTGGTGGGACATCTCAGTGTGGTCAGACGATCGGCCGAGCTATAGTGCTCGATACCCATCGACACCTAAACGGCGTGGGAACAGTAGAAGCACTCGGCTACGGCGAAGAATCTGGCATTGGATCCCAGGCCTCCTTTTCAGGCCGTATTGATGTAGAGCCCGGTGTCGTACTCGACCATCTGAACGCGGCTCTCACCCCTGGCGGCATCTGGTTTCCCGTAGACCCTTCGACGGGCAGCCGAGCCACGCTCGGTGGGATGGCAGGAAATAACAGCGCCGGATCGCGATCAATCCATTATGGGATGATGGTAGATAACGTGATCGACCTAGAAGTCATCCTCGCAGACGGGCGACGACTTTGGCTTGGCGACTCGGTCAGAACCGGTTGTGCCGACATCATCGCGGTAGAACGTGAGCGACTTCAGAGCCTCTATAGGAGTAACGAAGAAGAAATCCGTAAACGACAACCGCGAACGATGCGTAACGTCGCCGGATACAACCTGAACCGCATTGGCCCTGGCGCAGAGGCGCTGGCAAGGCTCCTGGTAGGGTCAGAGGGGACGCTCGCCTTCTTCTCGAAGCTTAGGCTGGGGCTTGCCGAGCTACCCAGAAAACGCGTTCTCGGTCTGTGCCACTTTCCGGACCTCATCCAAGCGTTGGACTCAGTCCAACACTTGGTCTCACTGGGCCCCTCCGCAGTAGAACTAGTCGACTCCAATGTCCTTACACTTGCTGCTGGGATACCAGACTTCCGATCTACCATTGCAAGGTTCGTCCGCGGCACTCCAGGAGCGCTTCTGCTCGTCGAATTCTCCTCGCCTGATCCAGGAGCGGAGTTGGAAAGAGAGCTAGGACACTTAGATGGCCTCATGACCGAAATCGGATATCCCTCATCCGTGACGAGTGCGATCACATCCGCTGAGCAGGCTGCTATCTGGAATGTAAGGAAGGCCGGACTGAACATTGTGATGTCTATGGCTGGACATCGAAAACCGATCTCTTTCATCGAAGACTGTGCAGTGCCACTCGAACATCTCGCCGAGTACGCCATGGAGGTCAACGCGATATTCCGACGTCATGGTACAGATGGTACATGGTACGCTCACGCTTCCGTGGGATGTCTTCATGTTCGTCCGGCTCTCAACCTTCGAGACCCCGAGGACATCGCACTTGTCCGCCGAATTGCGGAAGAAACGCACGAGGTAGTGCGGCGCTTTGGAGGGACTCACTCTGGTGAGCACGGCGACGGTATCCTTAGATCTGAATTTCTTCCGGCGATGGTCGGGGAGCAGGTGACCCGTGCGTATCGGGAGGTCAAAGACACCATGGATCCCCTTGGCATCCTGAACCCAGGAAAGATTGTCGACGCGCCAAAGATGGATGAGCTTTCGCTCTTCCGGTTCCATCCTCAGTACGATGAACAAAGAGCTGAGAAGGTGCTGCCTACTGTTCTAAGCTGGGAACCAGGAGGCCTACTCGGGGCAACCGAGCGGTGCAACAACAATGGCGCGTGCAGAAAGACGGACCCGGGTATCATGTGTCCGTCGTTTCGTGCAACCCGCCAAGAACAGCACTCGACCCGAGGGCGGGCTAACGCTCTCCGATTGGCACTGAGCGGACAGCTCGGAGACAGCGGATTGGATTCCCCCGAGATGGTCGAGGCGATGTCACTATGCATCTCCTGCAAAGGATGTGCGCGTGAATGTCCGGCAGGTGTCGACATGTCCAGAATGAAGATTGAATGGCAGCACCGACGAAACAGGGTCACCGGCATTCCACTTCGTGAGCGATTGTTGGGTGCCCTCCCACGGATCGCTCCTAGAATAGCAAGGCTATCACGGCTTCTGAACTTGGCCAGCGATCTGCCTGGGAAACGGCTTCTGGGCCTAACGCCGAAGCGGCGGCTACCGCGCTGGTCAGAGCAGGCCTGGCGAGACCAAGAACTTGAGTCGGTAGCATCCTCTATCAAATCCGATGAGGAGCAAGGAAGCGCAGGGATCAAGGCAAACTCGACTAAGCCACAAGTAGCGCTGTTCGTGGACACCTTCTCTAGGTGGTTTGAGCCAGAGATCCCTCGAGCGGCAAAGAACCTATTGGAGGCTTCCGGGGCCGACGTTATTCCGCTTCGATCGGAACCCGGGGAGCGTCCTCTGTGCTGCGGACGAACGTATCTCAGCGCAGGCATGGTAGATGAAGCAATCCATGAAGCCGAGCGCTTAGTTAATGCAGCACGCAAGATGACATCCGGCGATATCAAGATTGTCGGGCTCGAGCCTTCTTGCCTCTACACGCTCCAAGACGAAATACCCGCACTCCTAGACAACACCGAAGCGCACCGACTCGCCGAGCTTTCGGTGACCCTAGAGGATTATCTCGATCAAGCATGGGAAGAAGGACGAACAATATCTTTCAATAGCCAAGCCTATGAGGGCCCGGACGGAAAACCGCTCCGCATACTCAGACATGGGCACTGCCATCAGAAAGCTTTCGGAGGTGTTCCCGCAGTGGATCGGATGCTCGCTCGACTACCCGGCGTCGAGGCAACAGCGATTGAATCTGGTTGTTGTGGAATGGCAGGAGCCTTCGGATACCATGCTGAGCACTATGAAACCTCAATGGCGATCGGAGAGCTGGACGTCTTGCCTCAGGTGAGGGCAGCGGAAGACGATGTGCGAATCATAGCAGACGGAACTAGCTGCAGAGCACAGATCGAAGACGGGACAGGCCGGAATGCAACCCACGCCGCCATTTTACTCGCCGAAGGACTCGAGACGTAAAAGAGTTTCACCAATAGCTCTATGCCATTCTAGTCGAGTTTGAGCACTCAGTAATTGGGGGATCACTTTCCAATCTCACCTCCTGAGAATGGAGTGCACTACTCACGCCAAGCATCCATCCAGCGAGTATAGTGAACCACTACTATCCCAGCCCTTTCTAGAATCTCGACACCTGTGGGATCCCGGTACAACTCTCGAAAAAAGACGTACGAAATATTCGCTTGAATTATCAGCTTGGCACACACGGCACACGGACTAGCTGTGATGAAGGCAACCTTGTCCCGCAGATGTCCTGGTGACTTTACAAGCGCGTTCATCTCTGAGTGAATGCATCCACACTTTCCTGCCCTATCCGAGTCACACCTGTTAGGGAAGCCTCGTGCGTTACCGTTGTATCCGATCGCAACCACGTGTTCGAGACGTGAATCGGTGATGACGGTGCCGACCTGCAAACGAGCACAAGTCGACCTCTTCGCTAGCTCTTCCGCCATACGCATGTAGACCTCGAAGAGGGGCGGACGGTCCACCGGAACCTCCGCAGTGTCAGCGGTCGAGTGCATTTCATTCTCGACTAAATCGCCTTTCACCCTCTTAGCCACATTGAGTGGGTGCACGTTTTCCGGCACGCCATCCTTAAACGTCAGCGCCAACGGAGTCCACCCATAAACACACGAGCCTGAAGCGACTCTACCGGTGCCCAAGCATCTGTCAGTGGAGTCCCCGCCGCAGGCACCGGCGATACGACCCATGACGCGTCTAGCGGATCGAGCACAACTTCAGACTCCGCCCCCAGCACAATAAGGTTTTGAGTTGCCTCCGGATCGCCTGAAGACTCCGTCATATAAATTCGGGTCGCAGGAAAAACAGATTCGAGTGTGGTTCGAAATCGAGCCAAGAAAGCGGTGCCCTCTCCCGCTAGAGGTGAAAGAATGTTCGCCATAAACACACCTCCAGTCCCAAGTCGTGCTCGCATGTCAACCAGCGCTTCTCGTGTGACCATCGTCCAGGGGACCGTCAAGAGATGATCAAAGACATCGAGATAGACGAGGTCATAACGGTTACTCCCAGAACGCAGAAACGTCCTCGCGTCTTCATGTTGCACCCTGATAGCGGGTCGTTCTCGCTCACCGAACGCGAAGTACATTTGCGCTAGCTCTGTCACCTTTGGATCAATCTCCACCACCACGATCTCCATTACCGGGCGCGCCTCCTGCATCGCGACTGGTACGGTGAGAGCAGCACCCCCGAGCACTAAGGCACGATCGACCTGGTCTATCCACAGGTTCAGCATATCCAAACTCGCCGAAGCATAGACATGGGCGGGAGCGCCAGAATCAACGAACTCAGCCGAAGACGAGCCTCCATTCTGCCATAGCTCCCTAACGATCCGGCCATCCGTCCAAGGCCGCTCAGTTACTGCCACGGCCGTGTATAATGTCTGCCCCGCATAGAGCGTATCAGGCGGCGACCCGGAAGCTAGCACCCCGAGGATTGGAAGTCCGATTACCGCCACTAGGGTTCGGCCGCGTTGCGATCGCCCACCTAATATCCTTCTGGATGCAGCCGCCATCAGCATTAGTGCTCCGGCAGTAACACCGAGGAGGACCGATAACGGCATGATTGGGAGCAGAAAGAAACCGGTCACAAACGATCCTATGATCGATCCAGCTGTCGCAGAGGCACTTATATCCCCCGCCCGTCGTCCAACAGAGTCCAAATCGTCCGTATCGGCTTGAACTAAATATGGGACTACCGCCCCCAAACAAAGCACAGGTGGTGCGAAAAGCACCAAGGCACTAACTAGCGCGCCAGGTATAAAACCAAAGATTTCGCGAGCCAGCCACGGGAAACTTGACCCAATGACAGGAAGGACTCCCGTGATCGAAGCTGTCGCGAGCACGCTTGAAAGTGGCACCCGACCTGCATCCGCCAGTCGGCCACCTATATGATTCCCAGCAGCGAGCGCCGTAAGAATGACACCAATGACGGCAGTCCAAGGCACTACCGAAAGCCCAAATACCGGCGCAATCAGGCGAGCCCCTGCAATCTCTATTGCAAGAACCGCAAAACCCGACCCGAATGCGAGGGCGAAGAATCCGAGGCGTCGTGACATGATGGCTAGGATAGTCGGGTAGCCGAACTCATCACGTCCAGGATCTCTATGAGAGTCGTGCGCCCCCGATCCCTGGCGTACCAAGCCCTGATCACCTTATACCGATCAGCCGAAGACATCGAAAGTCCTTCGGCGCGGACCCAAGATTGGATCTCCGTAGGTCGAGGGCCCCACCAACCGACCTCTTTGAAATGTTCGTCATAGAATATCACGATCGGAATTGACCGGCTTCGTCCGTCGCTCAGATGAGTATCCATGAGGTCCGGATTATCGTCCCGACCCAAGACACGAAGATCCCAACCCACGCGCTCAGCAAGTCGCGCGATCACGGGAAGCGTGTTCACAGCGTCTCCGCACCAGTCCTCGGAAAGTGCTAGGAGGTTCCACACTCCACTAGTCCTCATTGCCTCTTCAACGACTTCCACCGGCAACCGAGCTCTCTCATAAACCGCGCGCCACATATCACGATGTTCTTTCGCACTATCGAGAAACTGAAGGAATGTGGGCGCGTCATCGAAGCGTTTTTTGTTCACGTAGCCTTTCCGGGATTTCGCATCGCTTCACTTGTCATGCACTGCCACGACACCCTGATGGCTCTTTTCATCGCGAAACACTCTAGAGTTCCAAATCGTCGTGCACCAATTCTGCTGAAATCTCACTGACCCCCGTCAACCTAGAGAGCACACCTGGCTCCACACTTAAGCGCTTACCTCTAATTAACACAGGGGCTCAGCTCGACTGGCTTGCCTTCTTAGCGGCCTTTTTTCTCTGATTAGGGTCCAGAATCCGCTTCCGAAGTCGAATCGCATCTGGCGTAACCTCAATCAACTCGTCGTCTTCGATAAACTCAAGAGCAAGCTCAAGTGTAATCTTCCTGGGCGGCTCTAGCTTAATATTCTCATCCGAGGCTGTAGTTCGCATATTGGTGAGCTTCTTTTCTTTACTGACGTTTACATCCATGTCGTCGGTTCGGACGTTCTCCCCCACAATCATTCCCCCATAAGTTTCGTCTCCGGGGCTCACGAATAGGGTGGCGCGCTCTTGCAAGCCAAACAGAGCGAAGCCGACCGCCTTTCCGGGCCGATCCGCGACCAGGACCCCGCGGGTTCGCCCTTTTAGTGGGCCCGCCCAGCCACCCCAGTCTTGAAAAGTATGATGAAGAATGCCTTCGCCGCGTGTGTCTGTCATGAACTCAGAACGGTACCCGAAAAGCCCCCTCGCCGGAATCTTGAAACGAAGCCTCGTAGTACTCGATTCCCCCATCGGCTTCATCTCCGTCATCGCACCCTTCCGCGAGCCAAGCTTTTCTATAACCGCCCCTACCATCTCAGACGGAACCTCGATCACTGCCTCTTCATATGGCTCCCGTAGCTCTCCGTCTTCGTCTTTGCGCGTGATCACTCGAGGCCGGGACACCTGGAACTCATACCCCTCTCTCCGCATAGTCTCCATGAGAATCGTGAGGTGTAACTCACCCCGGCCACTTACAGTGAATGTATCGGGCTGCTCCGTGTCTTCCACACGAAGTGATACGTTTCGCTCAAGTTCCTTGTAGAGTCGCTCCCGCAGTTGGCGGGTCGTTACATACTTACCCACCTGCCCTGCAAACGGGGAATTATTAACCGTGAAGTCCACGGAGAGAGTCGGCTCTTCAACAGCGATCCCTCTGAGTCGTTCTCTATGTTCGGGGTCGGTCACGGTCTTGCCAATCTCGACGCCCTCTAGTCCCGCCAATGCCACTATGTCTCCGGCCTCAGCTTCCTCAACTTCAATCCGCTCCAAGCCACTAAACGTGTACAGCCTTGAAACCCTTGCTCGCTCTGATGCCGAGGAGTTCTTAACCATCCCAGCATCTCCTAAGTCCAGGAGCATCACCTCCTCTCCTACTCGGACCGAACCCCGCTCTACCCGACCAATGGCGATTCTCCCCACATATGCTGAGTGGTCGAGCGTGGACACGAGCATCTGAAACGGTCCGTCCTCATCTACCTTCGGCGGCGGGAAGTAGTCGACGATTGTATCAAATAGCGGGGTCAGATCAACACCCGGTTTGTGAACATCGTACGACGCCCAACCCGCGCGACCCACAGCATAGAGAAAAGGTGCGTCTAGTTGCTGGTCAGTCGCCTCAAGGTCCATGAAGAGTTCAAGGACCTCGTCATGAACCTCATCCGGCCTCGCATCTCCGCGATCCACTTTGTTGATCACAACCAGAGGAAGCAGGTCCAGTTCCAAGGCCTTGCGGGTCACAAATCGAGTCTGCGGCATCGGCCCCTCCGCAGCGTCTACCAACAACACGACTCCGTCTACCATCCGAAGGACCCTTTCAACCTCGCCACCGAAGTCGGCGTGGCCCGGCGTGTCGACAATATTGATCTTCACATCGTTCCAATGGACGGCGGTGTTCTTCGCGAGAATGGTTATCCCCCGCTCTTTCTCAAGCGGATTCGAATCCATCACCCGCTCCTCAACCGCCTGATTTTCGCGGAAGATTCCCGCTTGACCGAACATCTGGTCGACTAAGGTGGTCTTCCCGTGGTCAACGTGCGCGATGATCGCGATGTTGCGAATAGCCATGGATCTTCAGACACGGGCGTTCAAGTGGGCAGCACAGAAAGCTAATCGAGCCTTGCCGTCCAATGTACTGGGGGGACCTGATCACCCCCGTACTGTGGACCTCCTTCGCAAGCATGAGACCCCTAACGCTAGGTCACAGATCAAGCGCTCCGCTAATCCCCTCGGTCACCCAAGAGAGGAACCCCACGCACTGCTGCATCCCAACTCTCCTCAAACTCAGCACGCGCAGGATCGCCGGTCCTTGGTCGCCGAATCGCCTCCGAAACAAACGCCAGCATGATACCGATCATGCCACCGATCATTGCACCCAGGACGGTCATGAACACAAGCCGCCGTGGATCGTTGAGAGGCGGGAAGAATGGGCTCTGGAGTACTGTAATCACAGGCGTGTCACGAACCTCGGTGATTCGGGCCTGCTCATAAGACTGCACCATCGTCGTCAGTACAGATTGGCGGAGCCCTACCTCCCTTCGTAAACCATCGTGCTGGAAAGTCAACATAGGAGAGTTTTCCCACTGACGATTAGTCTCAAGGAATGACCGGAGATTGCCCTCGGCCTCCTCCAAGTTGGCCTCAGCCTCCTCCACACGTGTCTCTATGAACACACGTTCAGAAGCAGCCTGGGACTGACGTGTATCCATATTGAACAGGGCTACCTCTGTAAGTAGCTCTTCCGCGATTTTCACCGACAGATCCGGCCACTCCGTCTTGACCGAGACCGTTACCGTTCCTGTCTCTCGACTGGTCGAAACAGAAACAGCCTCTGTTCGAAGCCACTCTAGGACTTCTTCATCCCTGAGCGCTTCACTGTCCTCATCTATCTCGAGCAGGTCTTTCAGCTTTAAGATGCCCACTTCGTGCACAGCGAAAGGTTCGTCAGATACACTCGTCAGAATCTCTCTAGAAACAAGTAACTCCTGATAGAACTGCGGACTTGCTTCATCAGCGACCCCTCCCCCGACATTCACGCCAAGCTGGCCCGCCAGCGCCGCTAGCTGTGAGTTTCCGCCTTGCTCCGATCCCTGCGGCCGGAACGCTGCGCTTGTCGTGTAGGTCAGAGGTTGAACAAGTGCATAGACTGCGGCTAATGCACTCACAAAAAGGGTGAAGACCACGACCGTTCCCCTGCGACGTACAAGGACCGCCATGATCTCCCAAAGAGAGATCTCGCCGTCGTTGGTCTTTCGAACGGGTGTTAGCGTTTCGAAGTCGGACATCGGGAAATGGAGTAGGGCCTAACCGAACGCTATGTAAGCGTCCGATTACGGTGGTGTATACGGCCAGATTATCGCAGTCGTTAGTGTCAACAGCAAGCAACTTCTTACAAGCGGTGAGCTTCCTCGGGCACCAGAGACTGACTGACTGACTGACTGCTGAGTTGCTAACTGATCATTTAACGCAAACCGATCTCCGACCGTTGTCTTTTCCGAGTAGGTCAACTTGGCCGTTACATGGCTCGCATCCAGTCAGTCTCCCATAACCCAGGAGAAGATCAAGGGCGCCACTATAGTTGCATCCGAATTGATCTCAAATCTTGGTGTCGAGGGTGAAAGCTTCCCCCACGAGATCTTCTCGTTCGCGGGCGCTCCGGAGTACCCACCGTAAGACGGCTGTGCATCCGTGACCTGACAGAAATAGTCCCAATGTGGAACGTCACGACGAAGGTCTTGAATGATGCATGGCACAGCACAAATCGCGAAGTCTCCTGCAATTCCTCCGCCCAGCTGGAAAAACCCCACTGACGGAGCGTCACCGGCACCGTGGTTCTCCTGATACCACTCGATTAAGGACTCGAACTGCTCCGTTCCCGACTTCACACACGAATGGTCGGGAAGATTTCCCATCATGACATTAGCTGTGAAAATATTGCCCGTCGTGGAATCCTCCCACCCGGGCGCGTAGACCGGAATCCCGGCCTTCTTAGCTGCGAGGACCCAGGAGTTCTCTGGCGCGATCTGAAAGTGGCTCTCTAGCTCGGGGTCGCAGAGAATCTCGAAGAGGAACTCCGAGGGCATCTTACGTTCTTCCAAGGCGGAAGCACGTTTCCAAGAATCGAGAAGACGTCCCTCTATATGACGCATGGCTGTCTCCGGAATGCATGTGTCCGTAACTCGATTCATACCCCTTTCGTACAAAAGGCGCTCGTCAACGTCCGACAGGTCACGCCAAGACGGAACTATCTCGTAATCTGTTCCCGCAACCAGATTGAAAACGTCCTCCTCTAGATTCGCTCCCGTGCACGAAACCGCGTGCACCTTCCCGGCACTGATCATGCGAGCGAGCGAGACACCTATTTCGCCTGTAGACATCGCCCCGGCGATTGCCACAAGCATCTTCCCGCCAGCCTCTACGTGTGATTCATACGCCTTCGCAGCTTCTACGAGCTCTCGCGCGTTGAAGTGCAGGTAGTGCTTTGACATAAAGTCACGAATAGCGCCCAACTGCATCACTCCTCTATGAACCCGATAATTGACTCAGACTAATTCCCCTTACGTAGGACACGGCCCGGTCGCTGACCCGTAAAAGCACCGTCCGAAACAACGGGCACTCCGTTCACAAATACATGAACCATGCCCTCTGAGTAGTGGTGGGGATCCGTGTACTCCGCCACATCACGGACCTTTTCCAGGTCAAATACTACTATATCCGCAATAGATCCCTCCTTAAGCATTCCCCTCTCCGGCATTCGGAAAACCGCCGCCGGCAAAGACGTCATGCTCCGAATCGCGTGAGCTAGGCCGACCGTACCTTTTTCTTTGACGTACAGGCGCAGCTTACGAGCAAACGCTCCATAAGTCCGCGGATGCGGGACACCTTCTCCCATCTGGACGAGGCCACCATCCGACGATGTGATCGTCCACGGCTGGACCATAAGCGTCTCCACATCATCATCATGCATGTTGTATGAGACGATGCTCACACCACCACCTCTGATCAGCTCGACCGCCGTATCGATAGGATCCTGCCCCCTCTGTTCCGCTAGTTCACTAAGGAGACGCCCTTCGATCGTCGGGTCGGGCTGGTATCGGCGAAACTGAATTCGATCTGCTCCACCCCTACGTTCCAACCCCGCCTCCATACCCTCACGTATACGGGCCATTGTCTCCGGATTAGCCATCCGAGTTAGCAGGGCATCACGCCCACCCGCCTGCGACCAGCGCGGCAGAAGAGCTGCTTCCAGACCAGTCGCTGACGCTGTATACGGATATTGGTCAGCAAAAACCTGGACCCCCTCTTCACGAGCTCGATCAACTCGGCTGACTATTGCCCGACCAAATCCCCAGACCAGCGGCCCCAGCGCCTTCACGTGCGTTAGAACAACTGGGAGCTCCGCTACCCGACCTACATTGATGACCTCATCAACCGCTGCAATCAATCCAACGCTGTAAGTCGACTCGTCTCTGTAGTGGCTGGTGTAGGTTCCACCGTAACGGGCCACATCTCTGGCCAGTTCTTCTATCTCCTCCGGAGGCGCATAGCTCCCAGGCACATAGAACGTACCGGATGACAGACCCCACGCGCCCTGCTCCATACCAGCGATCACGAGAGAGCGCATGCGCTCCATCTCTGCGGCCGACGCATGTCGATCCTCACTCCCTACCACCTCCCTACGGATCGAGCCATGAGGTACCAACTGAGCCACGTTCACGCCTAGTCCCTCGGCTAGGAGCATCTCCCGCTGTGTAGCCTGATCTACAGGCCCTCCTCCGTCAGGATTCACGAATACAGTGGTCAAGCCCATCGCTAACAGTGGCTCTGCGTGGTTCAGCCCAAGCCAAGGAGAGGCCAAAGCCGATCCGGCGTGAGAGTGTACATCGATGAAGCCCGGGGTCACGTAAAAACCACTCGCGTCGATTACCCGGTCCGGTCTCAGGTCGGCGGTATCTCCTATTCTAACAATTCGATCTCCCTCTATCGCAACGTTGGCATACTTCCATGGATTTCCTGACCCATCAAGCACACGCCCATTTTCGATTACAGTTACCCTATCCTGTGCTCCGACTGGCGCGAAGACCAAGCCGACCGCGAAGATAGACGAGAAGAGCACTCCTCGAGTGCGATAATTGCAGGTCATGGCCCAAGAGTCTAAGGGGGAGATCTTGTACTGTGATTCAGTAGGAACCTACTCCCAGGACCATGCTCAAGGCGAATTGCAACACCTCGACAAGTACGAGACCCGCTGGATGACCGACCCAGATCTCTTCAATTGGTCTAGGTTACTTCTGTTAGCGGACACAAAGCCCCCAAGACGAATCATACGGTCGTCTCTCCATCGATTCTGATGACGCTTTCGATCCCCCCATTAGACCCGGCTCTTCCGGGCCTCTGCATCGCACAACGCGCGCTTCCCGAGCCCTTCTTGCTCGAAGGGGGCCGCGTGCGCTTGGCAGGACGTCAAACAAGGTGCGGGGGAGAAGCCCTCCTCTGCGACGAGAAAGGTCAAGTAAGCTTCACTCTCAGTTTGCAGGCGCCGAATCTAGGGCGAGCCGCCAATCTAGTTCTATACCCCGGAGTCGCCCGAAGAGACTTTGTAAGTAGTAGGGGTGCGACATCCGAAGCACTCGTCGCGTCCAGAACCCTCCCGATGCTCATATGGCAACTCTCCGGGTCTGCTACACGAGCTAGCCGCATCCGCCTCAAGCTTTCGACCTCGACTATGCTTCCAGAGGTGGAGCATAGTGAGGATACCGTGACCATCCGCACCCAGGGAAAGTTGGCTCAATTTCGGATCGAGCCTTCGCCCACAGAGATCCAGATCGAAGCAGCCGGAGGAGCGGTCGACATCTATATAAAACTGTCAGACGCTGAGACCCATGCGCTGGCCTTCGCCTTTGGAAATCCCGAAGAAGCCAAAGTTGGCATGCGTGGGGCATCACACCTAGAGGGGCATGCACTGCGCGCAGCAGAGGGGCCCTACGGTGCTCTTCGCGTAAATACCGGGATCACGGATGTAGATGAGGGAGTAGCGTGGGCACTGTCACGCACATTCGGTCTGGTATCGGAACATTCATCGGCAGCCCTGAATCTAGGACTCGCGGCCTTAGCCCTCGGACACCCCAACGTCACAACTAGGGCGTTAAGGCACCTACAGAACACAAACTTTGTCGCCGCAGGTCTGCTAGCGGCGAGAGTGGGCTTGACTAGTGGAGACACCAAAGTCGCCGCAGACCTCGCTGAACGCCTTCTAAATGAAGCAGACACAATCGAGTCCGACTTATTGCCACTCGCTGCTGGAAGCCTAGCCGAGGCACTTCACTACGGTGCGACAGCAGAAGTTATAGAATCACTCCGAAAAATGAGTCTCCTCTCCCCTGACCCAATCCCGATAACACCTTCAAGCCCTCGAGGGACTAGCCTGCCCATGGCTGCAACAGCAGCGACTCAGTTAGATAGTTCGACCAGAAAGGCAAGCTACACATCATGGCTGAGAAATCTCCTGACGGGGAATCCAGGCCATCCACCATCCACGTTCGACGTCCGGTTATCCAGAGCCCGGCAATCAGCCGAGCTATTCCGTGTGGACCCGGATCGTGCCTGGAGAGATTGGCGAATCCTCCTCGACGAAGGTCTAACGAAAGGGCCGGCAGGGCCCGCTACGTGGGACGAGATCTCGTCCAATCCTCATAGTCAGGTTCAGGATTACGGAGAAAGCCTTACCGCCGAATTACTGCTCTCTTTAGCCCATGGGCTGCTAGGACTAGCTCCGGACGCGCCGTTCGGACGACTACGCATCGCCCCTAGAATTCCTTCCCATCTCACGTCTCTTGAAGTCACGGGTATCCAGATCGGGGATGGTGAGGTAAGCGTGGCCTACCAGCGGGAGCGCGAGGAGATCAACTTCACCCTGACACCCGAGCGGGTAGGAATCCCTCCTCTGATCATATTCGAACCATCGATCAGTGGGACCGTCCAAAAAGTGCTAATGGATGGAAAAAATGCTGAGCTCAACCTTAAGAGCATAAACGGACAGACTGTGGTCCCTATTCAGCTACCTCTAGACAGTGCGCGAACGATGACGATCATCAACGAGTGACCGACATCGGGCTTAATAGATCTTAATCGTCTTCTTCGACGACAATATAGGCGTTCTCGATCAGCAGCTCGCGAAGGCGAGCTTGACGCTCTGGCAGAGCCGTTTTTGCTACTTCACGAGCGAACTCAATGCGATGTGTCTGCGATACTGCATCAAGAACTGAAATCGGCGCCCCGTATCGCAGAAGAATGCGCTTCGCGTCGATGGCAACAGAATCGTTCACAGGTAGTAGCTCGACTGTCTCTGAGGATCGGAAAAGCCGCCAAGTCTAACGGTGCTAGCGTCGTCAGTGAAGAACAGGTGGTTCTTCATCCTTATCGCCAGGGGCAATGGTCAGCGTGGGAATAACCAGGGGACCATTCAGTTGAAAGCGCGGCACCTCGACCCTGAACTCCTTGCCGTCGTCACGCACAAAGGTGTAATGCCCCTCCATGAAGCCCGCAGGGGAACGCAAAACGCAGTAGCTCTGGTACTCATGAGACTCGCCGGGCTCCAATACGGGCTGTTCTCCAACTACACCCTCACCATCCACAAGAGAGTCCTCCCCGACCGCATCGTGGATTCGCCAGTGCCTAAAAAGTAGCTGCGCTGCAGCCTCACCTTCGTTCTCCATATTGATCGTGTATGAGAAAACAAAGCTGCCTTCGTCTGGATCAGAGTCGGCGAGGGAGAATCGGGGCAATACCTCGACCCTTATGCCTTCAGTGGATTTTTTATAGCGCATGATGCGTACTACCCCAAATTGGGTCGAAAGTCACGGGCGCACGGGAATCTATCTGATAGCTGCGCCTCACAACATTACGAATGTGGTTTCAGCACTACTCTGCCCGGACAGGTTACAGTCAGACCACCAGTAACCCCCTATCAATAAACTACGAACTGCTCCTGTGGGTCGACCCACCTCGTCAGGGAGCATAACTTTCCAGCATGGTCGCGCGCCCACTTTCGCCCTCAGCCGAAGACTACCTAAAGGTAATCTACGGGCTATCCGAAAACGGCGAAGCCGCATCAACGTCAGCTATTGCCGAATCACTCGCCATCCAGCCCCCATCGGTGACCGAGATGATAAAGCGACTCGCAGAAGCAGGACTCTTGGAACACGAACGCCACCGGGGCGTCCGGTTAACAAGACCGGGTAAGGTTGAAGCGCTTAGGATCATGCGGCGACATCGCATCCTGGAGACCTATCTGTGCGAAAAACTGGGATACTCGTGGCATGATGTCCATCAAGAAGCGGAACGCCTCGAACACGCCGCTTCCGATCATCTGGTTGAGCAAATGTCGCGAGCACTTGGAGCGCCTAGTCATGATCCTCACGGAGCACCGATACCCACAAAGATGGGTACAATAGAGGAAACAGACCTTGTGACGCTCGACGACGCCCCAGCTGGCACCCGTCTTCGAATCCGAGCTGTGCGTGACGAAGATCCCGAGGGTCTGCGCTCAATAGCGGAAGAGGGGCTTACACCGGGCACACTCGTGACGATTTCCGGAGAAGCCGCCTCTGACGGATCTATTCGCGTATCGTTCGATACTGACTCCGGAGTGGAGAGATCCGTGCCTCCGGAATTGGCGAGGCAAATCTACGTCGTAAGTGATCACAGCTGACCAGTTTTCCAAAACGTCCTAGTCCAGGATGCGGACTTCCGGACTGAGACCTTCAGCTTAACGGGCAAGCAGGAAGGCCGCTCGATTCGTTACTCACGAGCACATCGAAACTACGTCCAACGGTCGTCCCAAAAACGCCAGTCCCGTCGCCTGAGAGACTAGGAACCCTTACCTGACCAGATGGGTTGAAATTTCCACCACGTGCCCAATTCACATAATTACCGTCAACCGCAGTAATCGAGACCTCCGCAGTCACACCGAGCGGCAACCCGGTCTGTAAACGACGTGCGAGATCTGCATAACCACTAGTGAATCTGTTGAAGATCCCAAATTCTGATGGAAAAACGACCGTCGTATCCGAATCGGAAATCGAAAGCCCCAGAAGATAAAGAGGGTCATCGGTGACTTCGACACCACTCCCCCTCAAAGCTTCGGGCAAGCCGCGAATGGACGTCTCATTCAGGTAGGCCCAAGCCTCCGAAGAAGAAGACCAGGTGACTGTCATTAGTGTGTTCGGAGCCAGCACGCAAAGGGTTGGGATCGAGCTAACTTCGAAGTCTCCTGGCACTCTGGATGCGCCCGTTATCCTCCCCCCACCAGGCAACTCCACGAGGACTTCCACAATGTCTCCAGGGCTAATACTTGTCACCGGCAACTCCGAGACAAAGCAAGCGCCCGGCTCCTCAAGGGGAGAGGACTCGAGGCATTCATCTGTAGCTTCGGCGGTCAGCACAAAGGAGTAACCATCGTTCCGAGTCATGGTCACAGTGGATTCCGTTAGGGAAGGAAGAGTGTCAACGCCCCCTAGTCCAACCGTCCGGTGGAGGAAAGCTCGGGCTATATTTCCGCCCGGATCTGAAGTTATATCCAGGTAAATCTCAGCAATGACCACTTCGTTCACTTCCACCACCGTCACCTCTTCCAGCTCGCAACCAGACAGAACGAGAGTGGTGAGAACCAAGCTGAGGAGGGCCAAGCATTTCCTAGAGAACTTGGACATCAGAACGAGATCTCCAAGCCGAGCGTGGGCAAGACGGGAAACATCGAGATCCCCGAACGCACAGGGGGGTCTTCCTCATACTGGTAGAAGTAGAAGAGCACGTTCCTCTGGTTGTACACGTTTACCAGGTTCACGTAAGGGGTAAGGGCGCCCCAACCCTTAGAAAAAGATCTACGGAAGCTTACGTCGAGACGGTGGTATAACGGATACCTTGTCGAATTACGGTCAGCGAGGACGACCCCATATCCTCTCGTCCCAGAACTATCTCCGTCACCCGTCCAGTCTAAGCCTCCACCCCCTACATACCTAGGCGAGTAATACGCATGGGATCCAATAGCGCGCGTGTACGGGATGCCGGTCCCCAGATTCCACCGAAGCCCTCCTGTCCATCCCCACGGGCCGGGGTAGCTCATTACGAAATCTAAATCGACTCGACGATCAAAAATCGGCGGATACATCACCTCCGGAACTGGTGTCAGTGGAGAAAGGAGATCGGGGAATTTTCTCTGTGCTTTAAGGAACGAAACCGCAAGCCACCCGTTCACCTCTCCAGTCTCCTTGCGGATCATGACATCCGCTCCCCACGACGTCCCCCTGCCACCAAGGATATCATCCGTTGGATCGTTCGGATTGTCAGCAGTATTAAACGTGACAACACCGTTAAATGAGCGGTAATAACCCTCTATCGACCAGAACCAGTCGATGTCATGCCAACCTTCAAGACCAAACTGAACCTGGTCGGATACTGTGTGCGGCACATTCTCATCAGAAATAATCCATATGTCGAGACCGAGTGGAAGTTCTTCGTCTCGTAAAGAGTGAACAAACTGCGTGTAACGTCCTGCGGCCACCTTTGCAGCCAGGTCCCCATTACGATAGAAGCGTTTCAGCGCCAAACGGGGCGAGGGCTCAAAGACGATATTTCCCACACCTGGGTTGTAGGCGTCCGCCCTCACGCCAAGCTCAACCAACCAGCGACGCGGAAGACTGTATCGGGCTTGCGCATAGTTGCCGAAGAGCCATCCGCGACTGTCTCCACCTCCGAAGGTGGTACCTCCAGTGGAGAAGCTCGTTTCATACTCCATCCGCTCCACGCTTGACCCGACCTGGACGCCCCAATATCGACTCGGGCGACTGTCTAAATCAGCTCGGATCTGCGCCTGCTGAATATCACTGCTGAAGTCTGTATCACCGAAATCCGGAAACAGTAACCCGTTGTCGTAACTACTTGCATTGGCTCGGATATCGAGTGACCCGCCGCCTCGCCTCGCTCGGCTCCAGCGGACACCCATCGCATCATTGCCCCAATTCCAATCTATACGAAAAGGAAATCCACCATCCTCAATCTGAGTTAGATCGAAGACATCCCGACCCGTGTAGCCAGTGACAGTTAAGCGATCTCCAGACGGCGTCCACCCCTCCACAACAGTCTGCAGATCAGTCAAGTGATACGGGAAGTCGAAGGCCGGCTTGAAAAGCACATCGAAGTATGATCGGCGGGCTGACAGGCGGTAGCGGATATTGGCATAACCGAGCGAGCGAGCGACAGCGTCGGGCAATCTCCCGCCTACCGCTACCCGACTGGAGAGAAGAGAAATGGCGGCGTCACCCGAGAATTCTCCTGTCCCCGCATCACTTTCGATCTCTAGCACGGAGGAGACCCGGCCTCCGTGCTCTGCTGCGAAGCCTCCCGACAGTAACTCGACCCTATCAATCATGTCAGCATTGAACACTGAGAACAGGCCGCCGAGGTGAAACGGTGAAAAGATTGGAACCCCATCCAGAAGAATCAGGTTTTGATCTTGAGAGCCACCCCGCACATGGAAAGCAGCGGAGAAATCCGAAGTCGATACGACGCCGGGCAATACTTCGATTGCCCTAACCGGATCGGGTTCAGCTACGCCCGGCACAACGCGTATCTCATCGAGATCAAGTTCACGTACCGTTGCACCGCCAAGTTCCTCGAAACGGACACGATCTCGGCTACGCTCGGCCTCCACCTCAATCCCTTCGAGTATGAGCGCGCTCCTCTCCAACCGAATATCAAGCTCCACCACCTGAGTAACGCCAACCTCTAGGACCTCGGTGTATGCCGCATATCCTAAAGCCGCCACCTGCACCTCCCACTGGCCAGGAGTCACGTCTTCTAGGCGGAACGAACCAAGACGGTCCGTCTCGGTCACAAAGGCACGTGTCTGGGCCCGAAAAAGTGAAATCGTTGCACCGTAAACTGCGGACCCCTCGACCTCTCGAACACGACCTTGGACAGTGTTCAACTGCGCCTCTGCGGCCACAGCGCCCACGGCTTGAATCACAAGCACGAGCACAAGCTGGCGAATGTCTCTGATCATGTACGGCAGGAAGGAAGGAGCTTATCTAAGCAAATGAAATTTTCGGAGTACAAGACCAGTCGGGATATCCGTTCTAGATTCGTATATGTTGTCCAATCAACCTACCTGACGCCGACCCAAAAAGCCGTGCTCGCCTGGTACTCAGACCAGTTCGTTCTCCCACTGCCCGACCACCACCGTTTTCCAATGGAGAAGTATAGACTCCTCCGTGAGTGTGTAGCCGTCGACGAGCGAATTCAGTTGTTGATTCCTGAGCCTGCTACCAACAAAGACCTCACTCGGGTCCATACAGTTCAATACCTTTCTAAGGTCACCTCGGGCAAACTATCGAAGGACGAGGTCAGGCGTATCGGTTTTCCTTGGTCGCAAGAACTAGTGGAAAGATCGCGACGCTCCACCGGCGGGACGATTCAAGCAGCCGAACAAGCGCGGAGAGATGGATTTTCCGCCAACCTGGCAGGTGGCACACACCATGCCTTTGCCGATTCAGGTGAGGGCTTCTGTGTCTTCAACGACGTCGCAGTGGCCGCTCGCTCGCTTCAAGCCAGAGGCCTAGTGCATCATTGCGCGATCCTAGACCTCGACGTTCATCAGGGAAACGGCACCGCCGCCATATTTGCCGGTGACAAATCCGTGTTTACTCTCTCTGTGCATGGGGAGTCGAACTACCCTTTTCGGAAAGAAGCGAGCGATCTTGATATAGGGCTTGCTGACGGAACGGAGGATGATCATTTCCTTGCTTCAGTGCACTTTGGCGTGGAACAAGCACTATCCCGAGGAGCAGACCTCGCATTTTTTATCGCGGGCGCAGATCCCTTCGAAGGGGATCGATTAGGGCGGCTCGCCGTTACAAAGAAGGCCCTTCGCGAACGAGACAGAATAGTCTTCGACGCGTGCGAACGTAGCGGCACCCCATTAGCAGTCGTAATGGCTGGCGGTTACGCTAAGGATATTCAGGATACAGTTGAAATCCACGCCTCAACCGTTCTCGAAGCCGCCAGCCGAACGTCTTCCTCAGCGCCGAATTCCTTCTGACATGACATACCACCCGGAAGCCATAAGACGCCTTCGTGACAGGTCCACCGTCAGACTCGCAAACCTCCCGACTCCCCTTATCCACCTTCCTCGCCTAGGGCACGTTCTGGGGACCGAGCGGCTCTGGGTAAAGATGGACGCTGAAACTGGGTTTGCTCTTGGCGGGAATAAGGTGCGAAAACTCGAATACATACTAGCCCCAGCAGAACTCAAGGAAGTGACCTGTCTCATAACATCAGGAGGCCCGCAGTCGAACCACTGTCGGGTCACCGCTGCCTTTGCCGCGCGCCAGGGGCTGAGATGCGTCCTCGTCACGAATTCGGGGCCAGACGGAGAGCCATCGGGTAATGCTCTGCTTCAACGTCTTTTCGGTGCGGAGATCGTGATCGTAGAAGACCGAAGTGAGCGAGCTCCACAAATGACCACAGTTGCTGACGAGCTTCGAGCTGCCGGCGAAGTGCCTCTCGTAATTCCCATTGGAGCTTCTACACCTATGGGATCACTGGGGTATGCACAGGCAGCCATCGAACTATGTGAGCAGCTAGACCACCTCGACGATGGATGTTCGGAAACCTTGGTCTTCAGCGCGTCATCTTCCGGAGGAACGCTTGCCGGCATGATCCTAGGGCTAACGCTCTTGGATAGAACGGATGTGCACCTGACAGGCGTCAGCGCCGATGCGGAAGCCCAGCACCTAGAAACTAAATGCAGAGATCTGGCAGAAATGGCAGCTGTAACCATACTCGAGACACAGATCGATCCGAGCATAGTTCCGTTCAAGTCCGTGGACGACCAAGTCGGAGAGGGGTACGGTATTCCTACACCCGCCTCGATTGAGGCCACTGAACTCTTTGGCAAACATGCCGGCATAGTGCTCGACCCAACGTATACGTCTAAAGCGGCAGCTAGTTTGATTGCTCACCTCCGCTCACACCCCCTCAAGCAACATCAACGTGCGGTCTTTTTACACACGGGCGGTGCGCCAGGCTTACTCGTTTACAATGAAGAGGTCCACTTTTAAAAACTTGCCGGGGCTTGTCCGGAATGGATTCCGCCGCGTAGATACCTGAACCTTACTTGTCCTCGGTGTACTAAGCTTCATGCGTAAAATTCGACTTGTCCTACTAGCAGCGCTACCTGCCA